>JACCDG011053672.1_pt1 | contig 65189 bp, 56 predicted proteins | sample 7442471 | NCBI WGS metagenome assembly JACCDG01 (sample SAMN15323444, study PRJNA562643) | freshwater metagenome | isolation source: river surface water | place: USA:Blue River Watershed | collected 2017-08-17 | reverse complement strand
GCAATCAGAAAGGACATGCAATGAACAAGAAGCTCGACCTCCTGCTTGGCACCATCTGTTCCATGGTCACAGGCATCCTCTTCGCCCTCGTCTACAACTGGCTGATGGGCAGGTACATGATCGGCTACAGCCTCACCTCTTCCATCGTGGCTGGTGGCGTATTTGGTGCTCTCATCGGCGCTCCCACCACCTATCTCGCGCTGAAAGAAACCGGCAAAGTGTACATCGCCACGGTCTTGATCGCTCTTGCAAGCGTCGCGATTCTCGCGCTGCTCAAGCTGCCGGTCATCTTCGTGGTGGCTGTGTCGGTCTCCTTCGCCGCGGCTTTCGGCTGTGTCACCACCGTCATGGACCGCCTGGTCTTGCGCCAGACCTTCTCATATTTTGCCTGGACCGGCTTTCTCGTCGGCGTCGGCTTGTACCTGGCAAACTGCGTGCTCGGTATCAACGCCGGCTTCTCCTGGCAGGGATTCACCGTCATCGGTTTGCATGGTTTGATCTGTGCAGTCGGTGCCTACTTCCCTGTCATGATGTGCGACATCCATCGCAACATGAAGCTCGACCAGCTCACCTGATCAAGGTGATTTCAGCGTGAAAGTGTAGATGTCGAAGACACAGCTAGTCTGTGTTTTCGGCATCTCTCTTCTTTCCTGTTTTCTACTATAATAGATAAGAGAATTAGAGGCTGATGAAGAAAGATTCGCCTCCTTGAACTTACGCACCTTCAAAGCATCTTTTTTGTTTTCTTCATCAAGTATTAAAAGCGATCAGAATGCCTAACAAAAACGTTAGAAAAAATGCGCATATTTAGTAGTTGATCAAAGAACATCAAAAAGACTCAGTGCAACTGACGTTAGATTTCCATCAGGAACGCTAGAATAATTAGGTGTCGCAGAGGTCAAAATGAAAAAGCTACTTTTCGCCAGCGTTTTAATTGGCATACTTGCTCTTTGTGGTTACCTTTATTGGCAGACCACGCCTGACTTTACTTTGAATCAAATCAAAGCCGCAGTTAAACAGCGTGATACTGAAAAGTTCAAAGAATTTGTCGACGTGCATAGTGTAGCTGCAAGCATTGTTGATGGTGTTGTATCCAAGCCTGTTCAATCTTTGATGGAAGGAAATATTTTTGGAAAAATGTTGTTTGCAGGATTAATGGGGTTTGTAAAACCAGATATGACTAACTCTTTCGAGCACGATATCTTAGAAGCAGTGCAAGCAGGGTCGCTTAAAGCAAAAGAAAATACAGATGGCTCAGCTAGTGCTGGTCCCACTTTTGGCAATGTTTCTGGCACTCTCAATTTGGGTCGCAAAAAATTCAAATCAATCCAAAACAAGACAGAAAGCGGCGATAGCGCTCTAGTTGGTTTGTTGTTTGTTGATCAAGATACTCAATCAGAGTTTGTGCTTAATTGCAAAATGGTTAAAACTGACGCGACTTGGCCTGCGCACTGGAGAATTGTTTCAATCGAAAACTGTGGCGATGTGATGCTAAAGCTCTCTGAAAGCCAGGGCGAGCGGCAGCGCATCGAATTTAAGCAAGAAAAAGTCGAAATAAATTAGAAGAGCTATTTGGCCCAGTCAGGAATTATTGGAGTGTAAGTAGTGGTTGAAGTCGAGCGCGTGGTGGTCGGCAAAGATAGCGAGCCACCATATTTAGTTCCAAATGGAGTGTTGATTCCATAACCTTGAAGACCCATTGGAGTATTCAAAAGCGTATCGCGAGAAACGCTTACACTGCCAGGTTTAGTTGGATCAGTAAAAACTGACGTGCCAGTAGACATATAACTGGGTGAGCTATAAATTTGGCCCTGAAAGCCGCCCAAGCCACTGTAGTACGGATTGTACGGATAAGGCTGATATATATTTGGCACTGGTCTTGCGTAGTATGGATTAGTTGGAACATAGGGATTGTATGGAACAACTCCGTATGGTGTAGCAACTGGAACCATAGGCAAAGTCTCGTTGAACACTTCTATATTGCTTGTATTTTGTTGCACCGGACTTGTTGCATTGCGATTAATAAGTGGGATGAGCTGTCCACTTTTAGTGACTTGCATATTGACGTTTCTTAGTTCGTTCGGATCAAGTAAATGTCTGTCAATACTGCGATTTTGTTTGGCGCGTTCGCGCTCAATTTCGTCTTTGATTTTCTGATTTGGGTCTATCACTTCTTCCATGAAAGAACCGCCAGAGCCATCATCGATAATTTGTCCTTTGCCGGGCTCGATTGTGTCTGCCAGAGAAGGCGTAGTAGCGCAGACGCCAAGGATTAATGCTGTAAAAGCTAATTTGGTTAATGTCATTTTAGTCATACTTTGATTTTATCAATTTGCCATTTAAATAACCTGAAATCAAAGCTTTAAGCGAGTGTATTTGAAAATCTTCTGTCCAGTCTAGAGGCGGATTTGCAGTAAGAAATAGAGCTTGTACTAAATCGACACAAATAGAGTGTCCCCAGGCTTGCTCCTTTCGATCTGCCATAGTGAAATCGTAGAGTTTTATATTTTCAGCAAATTCAATTCCTTTGTCTTTGTTTTCTTCTTGCCAGACTAGATCGGGATTTCTGAAGCCTGACTGAATTAGTCTTAAAACACGTCTTGCTAAGAGTTCAGGAGCATGTGCCGCTGTTGATACTATATTTGGTATCGAGCCTGTGCGAAACGTTCCCCAGAAAAGACTCTTGGCGCAAGGTAAGGCAGGTCTGCCTTATCTTGTATATCCGTGTAGGGCTCTCTTCTGATCAAACATAATCGACTTAGGATACCAGAAACATAATTACCAACCACCACTATAGATAATAATAGACTGAAGGAAAAACAAAACTCAATGGAATGAAGGCAACGGCTTGCGCCGCCGCCTTCATTCATCTCGTTAGGCGGACCCATAAGGATCCACAAACGGGTGCTCCTTGAGCTTGGGCAAGACGTTCCTGATCTCTTCGTCCAGCCAGTCACCTAATGGACTCATAAACGAATCGGTGCAAAGCCCGAGTTCGTTCCACGCGCCCATCGCCTGATGAATTTCGTCGGTAGGCGACGAAACTTCTCCGGCTTCGATGACAGTGACTTTCGAAAGAACGATCTCCCGAGCAGAATCGCTGGGGAATGGGAACGCCTTGATTTCGCTCAGGTGGCTCCTTATCGCGCGGTCATTGAGGTTCTTGAGTATGGCGTCGAGCTTCTCTTGCTCCCCTTTGCAGGAGTTGAACCAGAGAAAGTCGAGTGCCGAGAACAGTTCGCCATGCGGCGAGCTGCCCCCCTCAATTGCCTCGATGTGCTGCGCGATAATGTCGTTTGCAACCTTAGACATAGGTAACCTCACGGTTGAGTTGAACTGAGGCGGTAAGCCTCCACCGGGTTGTTATACCGGCACGCTGTGAGCCGAGACGAGGGTCTCGCACATAGACGACGTCGCTCTCTTAACGTCCGGGACGTCGGACGGAAATCATAGTCATGGTCCGCAGACCGACTCAACGGATGAGCCGGTCTGCGTTTAGGGCTTAGATTTTCCTCGCCACTACTGCGATGCAGTAAGCGACCAGAACCAGAAACACGATCAGCGAGGGAATTACTTCGTAAATCCCAAGTCCAAACACCACGCCCATCGCCGCATTAACGCAGGCTTTGAACGTGTTACCCCGCCAGAGCGAGTGTGCCGCCAGTGAAAACCAAAGGACCATAATCATGACGTCGAAAACTTGTTCCATCGGATACTCCGTTGATGGAATCTGACGCATGGAAGATGCCAGGCGTCTGTCGGGTTACGACACAGAGCATCGAAATAAATCGATGCAACACGTTGGTCTCCCAACGCATTCAACTCCCTGCCTGCATTTGGACTGCAAGCCTGAGTTGCCAGCACACCGCCCGATAGCGGATGCCCCACCGTCAGTCCATGCATCGCATGAAAGGGACGGATGGTGTCTTTTGTAAGAGCGCCCCGGAATCGGGAGAGCAAGCTCTCCGTCATCCAGGACGTAGTGGATATCACAAGCGAACCGGGAGTGATAAACCCGCCAGATTCGCTTGTTGACGCTTAGTGCACGTAATGACCGTGAAGACGCTTCTCGCGGTTGTGTTCGGCGACATCAGATGCCGTCCAGCCGCAAGAATTGTCGATGCCCGAGGCAGCCAGAGTCGCTTCGGAAACCGGGAGAAGACCCAGTTCCGGGGTGCGACGCAGACCGTGCAGCCGCTGTTCGCGGTTGTACTCGGCGACGTCGGAGGCAGTCCAGCCGGCGTTGGAATCCAAACCGGGTGCGGAAAGCTCGTGGTCGTCGTGCTCTTCGATACCATCGAAAGCGCCGTTCATGCTGACAGTGAAAGACTTAGACATGGTGTCCTCCTAGGACGTTAAATGAGCCGCTTTCCACTCAGGATAAGTCGGCTCGGTTAATTGGGATTGTCGCTCCCGATGCCGGTTTAACCACTGGCTCAAGGGCTAAGCCCCAGGTGGTGAACGACGGCCACTTGCGTGGTCGCCGGTCAATCTCGATAGCGCGGTAGTACTCGAAATCAAGCGGCGGCGTGCGAGACGCTGCTGCCCGAAAACCGGTTGGGAAAACCGGAGCGCTGGTAAGCCGGAGTGCGGGTATCGATGAAACGACGCCAGCTGCGCGGGCGCGCCGAAGCTTCGAGCTCCGGACGACCGTTGCGATCCCACTGCTTGAACTTCTTGCAGTCGAAACGGCAAGCGAGTTTGTCGCAGTTGAAGCCGACGTTGTAATCGAATCCGATTCCCTTCACCAAGTTCTCTTCGATTTCTTTGAAGATAGCAGTGAGCTGTTCCAGGTCACGCCTCATGCCGATGCGCGAGAAGTTCCAGTCCTGCTGTTCGCCAGTAGCGAGGCTACGTGCGACGAGCTTGATGTTACCAACCCAACCGTTCTGGCGAGCCAGAAGTGCCACCACGAGGCCAGCAAGAAAGAGCTGATCCTCTGCGGAAGCACCGATACGACCGGTCTTGTAGTCGACGATTTCGAGGTATTCGTCGCCGTTTGGAAGCTTGACCAGATTGATTTCATCCGGCTTGGAGACCAGGACGAAGTCGGTACCTTCCAGTCGAACTTTCAGCTTGCGCTCTTTCCACTGCTCCACGATTCCTGGAGTGCGCAGGCGAACGGCGGTCTTGATGAAGTCCTTAGCGACTTTCACGAATTCGGCACGCTTCTCCCCAACGGGGATAGACGGTACGAACCGCTCAATCGCCTTCTCCTGCGCTTCTTCGGTCGTGTGCGTCACGGCTTCGTGAACCGTTTCGCCCAAAACTTCAGAAAATTCGGTACCGCGTTCGTCGCGCTTTCCAAGCAACTTGTAGAAGCTCTTCGGGCACTTGAGATAGCGGACGATGCAGCGGTAGGAGAGAGACTTGTCCCACTTGGAGGAGACGTCGATAACGGAGGTGAGCAGGTGGGACTTGGTGGTGTTGAGAGTATTCATAACATTTTCTCCTGAGACATCTTGCGATGCTCGTTGGGGTTGCGTGAACAAAGTTAGTTTCTAGTTTCCGGTTGGCACCGGAGAAAGTGGCAGCAAGAAAACTTGCTATGACTGCCACTTTCTTCGAGGTCAAACTTGGAAATTACGCATCGCTGGCAGAAATCAAACCGATAATCCACGGGTAGTAAGTGTTTGATTTTGGCTGCGTGGACTAGCTGTTTGGTTTTTTCTTCTGTGAGAGAGGTTGTTTGAATTGATACTTCGAATCTATGAGTTTCTTATATGAGAAGGCAATAATGATTTCGCTTTAACATTTAGTGTCCAGTGGAGGAAATGTCCTGAAAGGTAATATTAGAGAGTGTTCATAACGATGCTTTGACTATTTGATCACAGTTAGCGTCGTTATACTAGGTCATAAAAACCTTGAAAGATTAGAGGCTATGACAGTTAAGCTAAGCTTCTATTACTTGTCATGACTAGTTTAATTAGCGCTAACTGCCTCTAAAAATTCTGAATTTTGATATTGGCTTTTCGTAGTGTGAGACGTTTTTCTTTCTCTGCATTTTTTCACGGAAATCAATATCACTCTGAACTAGGAGAAGCTAATGGCAGAAAAATTTGTGTTGGTGACTTTTGGTCGCCGACAAGATTTTTCCGCGCAGCAATTGCCTTCCTGGCACGAACGATTACTGGAGTTGGAACAGTTGCTCACAGAGCGCGGTCACAAAGTAATCGACGATACGAGTCTCGACAAAATCGAGCCAGACTCTATCGTTCTCATTGCCGGAAGCATGTCCTGCAAGGATTTTCTTAAGCGGTGCTTGCCACTGCTCGAACGTAGTGCATCACTTTGCGTGGTGCTCGACGCTCTGCAATATCGCTCTCAGATTTTGCCTACACTTGCCGACTTCGCAGAACGTGACGTGCAGTTGCTCGTCACCGGTTCGGTGCGGACGCTTGTGCTTGCAAAACGACATGTTCGCTCAGCCTTCCCAAAAGCCGACAACAGCATGACGAGCGCCATCTTCGCTGACATCGATAGCGATGACCCGCTCATTCTAACTTTCTCTGGCACCAAGCCCGAGGAAGCTGGCTGCTTGCTTTTGCCAGGCGGCTTCGTTCTTCCATTCGTTGAGACGCTGCGTCAAGGCTGCGCTCGCGAGACCATGGAAGAATGCTTTTTCAATCCCAACGCCTCTGGCGACCACGACCGCTTTACATACTTGATTGACCCGGCTTGCTTCGAGCTTATCGATGAGCAGTCAGAGGTCGGTCGAGACGAGCGCGGTCATGTGATTGAAAACGGCTTTGCTTGGTTCATGCCCAAAGAGGTGCAGGACCAGGTCATTGCGGCCGTTAGTGGAGGTGATGAAGTTGTGCCAGGAACCGCTGCTTTCCGCAGGGTAAGCGAGGTTCTTGCTGGTAAAGTCGCTTATGACCATCGTCATCTCATCGTTCGCTCGATGGCAAGACTGGCTGAGAAGAAGATTCTCGCCCGGTTTGCTTGCGCGATGCTCTGAGTAGCAGAACGAAAATGGCTTGGTTAGGTCAAGGAGCATTGATTTGCTCCTTGGCTTAGCGGGCTGTTTTCGTTTTTCAACTTACTCTATTAAGTGATATAGTTGAAAGTATGCCCAAAAAACACGGGCAAGATGGTTTTGATACCATCAAGCCCGTGCTAGTGAGAACTGCCAGTTCTAATTACACACGAATTACACTTGCAGTGTAGACTTGCGAAGCGAGACGCAGTGCTTTCTTGCACTCATCTTCGACTTGCATAGACTTGAGCCAGTCGTTGCGCAGAACATTCCATTCTGCCTCGACTACTTGAGCCGAAGCGCAACTAGACTTTTCGGTGGCGTCCTTCTGCTTGTAGAGCCTTTCAAGCTCGTCGATGCAGGCTTCGGCCTTGCGCAGTTCGACAACGTCCTTGCGACGCTTGGCCTTAGCTTCTTGGCTCTGCAACAGGTCGAGGACGTGTTGCGCAGCAGCGAAGCGAACGGCTGCACGAGCCAATTCGTCCTGGGAATGCATCTTGCTCGTGCCTTGCACGCGAGCTGCACGGTCGAGTTCGTCGCCTGCTGCATTGCGCTCACGAAGCGCGCGCTCGTGCTCGGAGTCGTAAGATTCGACCTCGAATTTGATACGGCGCAACTCGTTGCCGAGTGTGGCGAATGCGTGGAAGGCAGAGAACATCGCATCGCGATCGTCTTGCGCCTTCATATTGAGGAGACGCAATTCGATTTTCTTGGCAGACATCGCACGCTCGGCTTTGAGAATCTCAGAGCCTGCGTATCGAAGATCTGCTGCCGCTTTGTCCAGAGCTTGACGCGCCAGGCAAGTGGTATCGTTGGTGGTGCTTGGGAGGGTCATAGAAAGTAGTCCTTTCTCGTTCTCCTGAACGAAGTTAGGGCCTCTTGGCCTTAAAGGGATGGTGGGATGGATTTATTCCTGACCCGAACCTTTCTCCTGGCCGCAACTGCCGCAATCCGGAGTGGCTCCTGCCATTTCGGTCGCAAGACGACGACGGCGGATGAGCCGCTTGATAGCGCGCTCTTCACATTCGGTCCAGTTGTGCACATTGAAGAGTTCAAAGCCGGTATTCTCCGGAAACTTGTCGCACTTGGATGCGAGGCTGATCTCCAGAGGCAAATAGACGAAGTTGGTCTTGTTCAAGGTCACCCCGTCCGAGCGCATGCTGTTGCCGATGAAAGCTGAGGAATGTGCGCAGACGTTATTGTCCTTGATGAATTCTTCCACAAGCTCCGCCTTGTTTTCATGCAAGGTGAAGATGGTGTCGTCGAAGACGGACGAAAGTCCGCCCTGACCAATCTTGTATTTCTGTACTTCGCGCGTACCCACAGTCACTGCCACAATCAAGAAATTGTGACGAGCGCGAGTCAGCACGGGAAGCGAGTTTGCAAACAGCTCAGGTGGCTGAAAGAAGGGAGCGGTGCCGATACGTTGGCAAATGGAAGAAACGAGCGGATCTTTCCGCACTCCTTGTTTCTTGCAAATGTGGTCGTAAGCGTCAGCGATAGCCTCGCCGAACTTCTCACGATCGTATCCGCGGAACGGCTTGCGCCCGTAGTAAACCTCCTGCAGAGCCTTTTTAGCTGCCCGCTTGGAAAAACCGCAGAGCGACATGAGATGAGAAAACTCCTCAATCCCTCTGTCGAAGTACGGTTGGCATACCGCGACCGTTCCGTCGATATCGACGAACAGTGCGGCAATTTTGTCTCGGGGTGCGCAGTAATTGCGGTCCGAGGACTGGCATTTTCTCTTCATAGTCTTTTTGGCTTTCGTTTGAGGTTGAAGAAGATTTGCAAACTTCAAGGTTTCAACATCGTCGTGTCAGAACCAAGCTCAATAAAGCCTTTGAACTTGATCTGAAAACTGATTCGAGCTGAATGAATTAGGACTTGAGACGAGAAACCTGTAGATGAGAGTAAAAAGTTTGCAGACTAAAGCTACTCAATCGAATAGAGCACTTTAAATACAAAAACGGCTTCCTGAGCGAAATGTAGATTCGGCTAGCTAGTAAACCTTGTCAACGAGAGCCGTTTGTTAGGTGATTTTCATTAAGTGCTGTTAGGTTTGGTGTCTGTCTGGATTGTACTATACGTATTAATAGACTCAGCGCATAAAGAAACGGTGAAGAGCTTTAAGCCCTCCAACCGTTCCCTTTTGCTCAAGCGGCTTGCTCTAGAGCCGGCCGCTTTCTCTGGTTACTTCGAGTAGATCTTCATGAACTCGATGAAGAGCCAAAGAATCGCAGACCAGAGCTGGGCTGCGATCTTGATCGCCGTGCGGGTCGACGTGTCACCGGCCGCATGAGCTTGCATGAGGACGGCACTGTAGCCGAGGATGAACGCCGAAGCCAGGCAAGCGCCGATGGCGCCGGTCACCAGGTCCCAGAGCCGCCCACGCATGCCGATGAAGGCAGCAATGAGCGACACGCACAGGAAGATGAACGTAAAGCCTGCCAGAGGTTTCATCCAGGCGCTGGGGTCGCCCATGCCGATGCTCATGTAGGTGGCACCGACCAGCACGATGGACGTGCTGCCGCCGGCGAGGACCACTGGGCGCCAGCCGTTCTCTTTGCGGACCATAGCGATCATCGGTCCGCAGAAGAGTCCCGACACCAAGACCCAGACCAAGTAGAGCCCGAGCAGGAGGTTGATGTCGAGGTTGGAGTGCGCAGCCAGATAGGGAACGGCCACGCCGAGTCCGATGTAGGCGATGGCACCGAAGATCACTGTGCCGAGTTGCCCGTTGCGTCCAAGTGCTGCGCCGCCCGTGAAGACAAGCATGCTGAAAGCGAGCAGCCCGTAGACTTGAGTGAGAAGGGACATGCCTTGCATTGTGGTTACCTCCTAGGTTAACCAGTTTGTGGTGGTTCGCACCTTATCCCTTCTAGCCGGGATTCATGAGGTATCTAGGAGTCTCTTTCGAGTTGCTCCGCACTTCCTCTAGCCAGACCACGCATTTCAGCGCTCTGTTTTAAGTAAGAAAGAAGCACGCAAAGGCTTCAGTTGGAGCTGAAGCCTTTGCGCTTAGTTCTTGGTCACGCCGAATTTTGGCGTGGCATCGTCAGTCGGGTCAGTTGTCGGACATCAGTGCCAGAACAATCTGGAACACATAGCTGATCAGAGCGATCAGCGCCGACATCAGACCCAGCGAGAGCATGAGCGCCTCCTTCCAGGTGTTCTCGGCCTCGCGCTGGGCGATGCCGAAGTAGACCAGGAAGACGAGCGACATGACGATGGCTCCGATGCTGGAGACCACCAGATTGACTCCCGAAGACATCGTCACGAAGATGCCGACGATGGCGACTGCAAGAAGACCGAGCATCGCGACCAGCAACCAGCCGGCCATCCGCTCGAAGCGGACCCAGTGGAAGATCTGGGCGATGAGACCACACGCGGCCATGACACCGGTGCAGCCTGCCAGCACCGCGATAACGATGCTCACTCCTGCCTTGGCCGCGACCATTGCGGCGATCGGACCGAGGCACGTTCCGCCGCTGAAGCAGAACAGGCCGGAGGCGAAGAGTGTCGTTGTCGGAGACCAGCTCTCGTCCTCGATCTTCGGCATGAGCACGAAGCCGAGAATGAGATAGGTAATCGCCCCGACCAGCGAAATGATCGGAGAAACGATTCCTGCGATGAGGCCCGCCAGCATGATCGCGACGCCAACGGATGTGAGGGCGGTGATCTTGCTGAAGATGCCGGAGCTGGCGACCGCGTTATCGCGGGTAGTGTCGAAAGAAGCAGTCATGTAGCTTCACCCTTTCTGTATAGGGATTTAGGATAGAGTTTGCAGTTGCCTGCAACCCACACTGATATCACTCCAAGACACAATCACAATCGTTCGGCTCCTGCATCCAGACTTCTCTACAAGTAAGAGAAAATGTGTCTGGAATAAGGGTTCTGCCTTGCGGTTGGGATGTTTTGTACGCCTTGGAGACTTGTTGAGATGAGTGCAACTTAAACTTAGTGAAACGCGGCTTTTATTACAAGCGTTTCATAATTATTTGTATTCAGCTAGCTTCGCTAGGGCATAACTTTTGTTCGTTTACTTAATGGCTTTGATTAATCCAAAGAATTCAGAAACAGCTTTCTTGTTCAACGTTTCCTCGCCTTCCGGTCCAAAAGCGCATAGCAATTGGACTTTCTGATTACCTGGCACTATGCAACCAAAAAGTGCTGGACGTTTTTTCTGGCTGACGGTGTTTTCTGTTGTGCCTATAGCAAAGGGCATGTCCACTCCTGCAACTTTCATGCTGCCTTTTTCTTTGAGCACAAACTCTTTCATCGCTTCTGATGCAGCTCCAGCTCCATCAACTTGTTTTTTTAGTGCCAGTTCGTCAATAAATTGCTCTGAACTATAGTCGGGTTTGTCGGTATTTTTGAAACGAACGAGATAAAACTCGATGATGGCATCTTGGTCTTTGAGTGCTGCGAATTTGAATTTTAAGGCGTCATAGTAATCCATCGCCATTTGCATTTTATATTTGTCCGGTAAAGGTCCTTCGAAGGTCACCATCGAATTTACAATCGGCGTGATCTTTTTGATGTCTGTTGCATCTGAAGCGCTCTTAAAGATGAACAAACCACCGATAGTACAAGTAGCCAGCGAAAGGACAAGAATTATAACTACTATCCAAAGCAGAACTTTGACCCATTTTGCGACTCCGCGCTGATTTCTTATCGCCATTTTTTCCTCGATTATCTTGAGTGCGGAGTGAGTTCTTTGTTTGCTTGCTCTTCGAAATTGAGTTCGTGAGCGAGAAACGCAAGCTTGTCAGTGATTTCGGCTATCTGCTTATCCGTTGGTTTGCCAGCTCCGTGACCGGCTTTCGTTTCGATTCGAATCAAGACCGGCTTGTCACCTGCTTGTGATTTCTGAAGCTGAGCGGCAAATTTAAAGCTGTGAGCGGGAACCACTCTGTCGTCGGTATCACCTGTGGTGATAAAAGTGGCTGGATATTTGGTATCACTTTTGATGTTGTGCAAAGGCGAATAGGCATGTAATGCCTTGAATTCATCAGCATTCTCCGGGCTGCCATAATCAGAGACCCAGGCCCAGCCTTCGGTAAATTTATTAAATCGAAGCATGTCCATCACCCCTACTGCAGGGCAAGCAGCTCCATATAAATTGGGTTTTTGAGTGATGCATGCTCCCACAAGTAAACCGCCGTTGCTACCGCCGGCGATGGCAAGTTTGGGCGCTGAAGTGTAATCGTTTTCAATAAGCCACTGGGCGCTTGCTTGAAAATCGTCAAATACATTTTGCTTTTGTAGCTTGGTTCCGGCTTCGTGCCAGGCTCTACCAAATTCGCCGCCGCCTCTCAAAATTGCTTGCACATAGATTCCACCCATTTCCATCCATGTAAGTGTTGTGGGTGAAAAAGATGGCTCCATCGAAATATCGAATCCGCCATATCCGTACAAATAGCATGGAGTGGTTTTTTCAAACTTAGTTCCACTCTTGCGGGTGATAAACAGTGGGATTTTGGTCCCATCTTTACTTGTTGCCATGGCTTGAATGGTGATGAAATCTTTGGGCAAAAATTTCAATTTAGGTTCGAAAAAGACCGAACTTTCGCCACTTGCGATATCAAGCTTGTAGACAATTAGAGGGGTATTGAAACTGCTGTATCTAAAATAGGTGACTTTGTCGTCTTGGTCGCCGTAGAAACCAGTAATGGCACCCATTCCTGGAAGATCAAGATCGCGCAATTTCTTGCCGCTAAAATCATATTCGCTCACTTGGCTGTATGCATCTTTTAGACTGACAACGAAGAGGTGCTTGCCCACCGAACCTACACCAATGACTGTAACGTTTTTAGTTTCCGGTACAAGTTCTTTAAAGGCCGATTTATCATTCTCCGATTTGGTCGAATCCATAGAAACCACCTTGCCGAAAGGTGCATCGAAAGTGGTTTTTAAAATGAAATTTGAATCGTCGTTGTCGATGAATTCATACTTGGCGTCATTCTTAGTCAATAGTTCAACTATTTTGGAATCAGGCTTAGTCAGGTCTTTATAGAAGAGTCTGTTGGTTGCCTCTGACCCTTTAACTGCTGTGAGAATTAGGTATTTGCCGTCGTTTGTGACATAAGGATCAAAAAACCATTCGGGCTGGTCTGTCCTTTTATAAATAAGTACGTCTTTGCTCTGGTCGTCGCCAAGTTTGTGGTAATAGACCTCATGATTGAGATTTTTGACCAAATATTTGTCTTCTTCCTTTGGCTTTAAATAACGGCAGTAGTAAAAACCTTGCCCGTCTTTGGTCCAGGATGCTGATGAAAACTTGATCCACTCTAAATGATCTTTTGTGTCTAGACCGGTGGCAATGTCTTTTACAAACCATTCTTGCCAGTCGGAGCCTGATTTCGATATGCCATAAGCAATGTATTTGGCATCGTCGCTTACTGCTGTCCCGGCAAGAAAAGCGGTTCCGTCACTAGATAATTTATTTGGGTCTAACAGAACTCTGGGCTCTGAGCTGCCTTTGTCTTGAACATATAAGATGTCTTGATTTTGCAAGCCAGAATTTTTGCGATAAAAGAGCTTGCCGCCTCGCTCGTAAGGTGCTTGCATTTTTTCAAAATTCCAAAGTTCAGTGAGACGGCTTTTGATGGCGTCTCTGACTGGAATTTTTTTCAAATATTCCTGGGTTACTTTGTTCTCTTCTTCAATCCAGGCTTTGGTCTCGGGCAGAGCCGGGTTTTCGAGCCATCTGTAAGGGTCTTCTACTTTGTTACCGTGATAGGTGTCGACGTGCTCGATGCGCTTTGCGTCGGGATATTTGATTGGTTCCGCTGTGGCAGCACTTGCGTTTGAGAAGAAGGAAATAGTTAGTGCAAGTAGACAAATTCGGTTGTGAGAAGTCATTTTCATAAGCCCCTGTCAGTCGCGACAAGCTTACCATGGAGGTTGTGCTGCGGGAAAAAGCTGGTTGCCAAGAGCATCTTGGAATTAGCAAAGGTTAATTAACGCTAAAGAGAAGTCAGGAGTAGCTTAATATTGCTTACAATAGTGCTCCCGACCCAAATATTCGGTATCTTTGAGAATGGCATTGTGCCATGGAATCTTTCCCGCAGTCTCTTTTTTGAGGAGCACCATGAAAGGCAAATCATCTTTAATTGCTCTTTCAGTTGCAGCAATCAACTTTACTAATTTGTCGTGCCTTGTAGATTCCGCTTGGGCACAGGGTTCTAGACCCAATGCCAATCAATCTTCTAATCAAGAACTTTATGGTGGCAACGCTAAAAACATAAGTGCAAACGTATTAGATCCAGAGATCACTGGGCTCGTAAACAAGCTTGTTCTGCAGCCTGAGCTTATGAATATCGAGTATCTGCAATACGTAATTGGTCTGCCTGAAAAAGGGCACCAACAAGTTTCGTTCAACAAAAAAGACTACAGGTGGTATCAAGAACCAGGACGCGTAGTGCGTTATTCGCTTGAGCAAAACGGACCTCATCCGGAAGTTGCAACTGATTCTGTTTTCACCGTCCACCTGCAAAATTCAAATTTGACCATGAAGGATTTGCCGGGAATTTTTGGTCCTATGACCAAGCAGACCTATGATCATCGCTCGCATCTGACTTCAGTTTACTCTTGGACATCTAATACTTATGTAGCCTTCTCGCACCCCCCGCACGACACTCATGTGCGCGAGATCAAAATTGGTTATAACGGACCGCCCTTGCCAGGTCCATCTGAAGAAGATTTGCAGCTTGCATACAATTTCCGCAAAGCAAATATGCTTGCCGCCGCCGCCGCCGGTCGTCACAAAGAAGCTGTGCCCTGGCTTGTGGTTGATGCTAAAAAGAATCCCAACGATGCCAATTCGCATCTGGCACTGGCTGAATCGTACAGAGGCAATTTGCAGCTCAATCAAGCTATAAAGGAATACTACAAAGCTCTTGAGTTAGCTCCCAACGATGAGAGCGTACGTGGACGTTGTGTGACGGCTCTGGTTGAGCTTAGAGTCTTGCCGCCTGACTATGCAAGACAAAGACCTCAATTGCATCAGCAATCAGCCACGCAGATGGCTGGGGTAAACGCTCCGAGCCTTTAAACTAGCTCCAGGGATTGGAGATCTCAACTTTTGAATATTTGAAATCTTCTACGTTGCGTGTAACCAGAACGCACTGATGCTTCAGGGCCGTGGCTGCGATAAGTGAATCCACAGCTGGCATAGGTTTACCCATTTGATCCAGTGTCGCAGTTAATTCTCCCCAACAAATTGCGACTTCTAAATCGATATCGAGAAGTCGCGAACCAAAAAGGCTAAGTAAATCGTCTTCCAGCCAAGATCGAAGTTTTTTCTTGCGGGAGCCATCAGTTAGTTTTTCAATTCCTCGACTGATTTCTCCAATCGTAATGACGCTTAGATGAATATTCTTGAGTTCTTGATTGTTTATCCAGTGCACGACATTGGCATTGGGACTTGTCTTTGCCAGCTCTGAAATAACACAAGTATCGACAAGGTATTTCATTATTCTCTTAGTGGGCTTTTGTCGCGTTCGAGAGAGAGCTCGCAGAGCGGCGACTGAGAAAAGAAATCAGACAGCTTTATTTTGGATGCAGTCAATTTATGGTATTCAGAAGCTGAAAGAACTACCGCCACTTCTTTTCCGCGTCGAGTAATAGTTTGAGGACCTTTAGATTGAGCCTCATCGACAACTTGACTAAATTTGTTCTTCGCTTCTTGTAACTGCCAGCTTTTCGACATTGAATGTGCACTCTTTTAAAAAATCTAGACTGTCTAGATTATATCAAAATTCTGATTATTTGGGCGTTTGATTTAAATTCTCTGTCAAGTGGGGATTGTCCCCTGGCAGATTAAATATTCTTGACATTGCCCGTTTATGGGACTAACGTATACGTATTACTACGAAAGCGGCAACTTTCTCAGGAATTTGAAATGAGTCACGAAGCTAAATCTGACATCGGAAGTTTTGATCTCGCTCCAGCGATAGAAAGTACTGGCGCAGCTATCGCCGATGCTGGCTTTAATCCCTTTCAGGCTTGTGCATACGATAATTCCAACCCTACGCTCAGCTTGGCAGCTATAAAAGGAAACACTTTTGAAAATGCTGGTTTAAATCTCGGTGATAAAGTTTTGGCTGGAGCACAGGATTTAGTCCCTTATTTTGGTGACAGTCAGCCTGTTAAGCAAGCTCAAGCAGCTCCTGCAAGTGAAAATTTGAGTGTTCCAAATGTATTTGCTCAAGTCGCTAAAGACGCTTGTCACGGTCAAAAGGGAATGAATGCTCTCAAGAATCAAGCCTTCGATGACCTAATGCAAGTAGCCTAGACCTTTACATTACAAAAACCTATTGGATTGATCCATATATGTCGTGCGATCATGGCAAGCCGTAGGCGAATTTTTTCGCCGGTTGCCCGAGCTTCGTTTGTGAGCGAAGTTCATTGATCGAGGAATGACTTTCATGGCTATTAACGTCGCAGTTATTGGTTGCGGTTACTGGGGACCCAACTTAATTCGAAACTTTTATGAGAATCCAGAAGTCGAAGTCAGCTATGTATGCGACTTGATGCCCGAAAAACTGGCAAAATTGGCTCGTCGCTATCCGACCATTAAACTGACTAACAGCTATGACGAAGTTCTAAAAGATTCAAAAGTGAATGCTGTTGTTATTGTTACTCCAGTATTCACTCACTTCAAATTAGCCAAAGAAGCTCTTCTGGCTGGAAAACATGTTTTAGTTGAAAAGCCAATGTGTTCTACCTCGGCTGAATGTCACGAACTTGTAGCCCTGGCTGAAGAAAAAGGTCTGACTTTGATGGTCGACCATACTTTCGTCTATCACGGCGCAGTGCGCAAAATAAAATCTGAAATCGATAAAGGCGATTTTGGCGATGTCGTTTATTTTGATTCCACTCGTATTAATTTGGGTCTGCACCAGAACGATGTAAACGTAGTCTGGGACCTGGCTCCACATGACCTTGCCACCATGGATTATTTGATTAACTCGAATCCTGTTAGTGTGCATGCAACTGGCGCAAGTCACATCGGCAACGGAATTGAAGACATTGCCTATCTCAGTTTGACTCTGGAAAACGGAGTGATTGCACACTTGAATGTAAGTTGGCTTTCACCAGTAAAAATTCGCCGCATTCTCATTGGCGGAACAAGAAAAATGGTTGTTTATGACGATCTTGATCCCGCCGAAAAAATCAAAATTTATGACAAAGGCATTAAGAGCGAAGAGCCGCAAACTAGCGAAGGGCGCCATGAGCGCTTAATTCAGTATCGAATTGGCGACATGCGCGCTCCTGTTTTTGACATGACTGAAGCATTGAAAGCCGAAGTTGAACACTTTGTTGAATGCATCAAGAACAAGACCACTCCTGTAACCGATGGTAGAGCCGGTTTGCGTGTAGTCAAAATTCTTGAAGCTGCTAACCTGTCTTTGAAAACGGGACAACCACAGAGTCTTGAAGTCGTAGCTGGAAAAAGCAAATAAGAAAATGACAGAACAAACCAATTTTGAGCCTAGCTCACTTCAGAAAATAACCAAAGATGTAAAAATCGGCAAGGGAACCGTGATTCGTGATTTCGTCAACATGTACGGATGTACTGTTGGAGAAGATACAAAAATCGGTGCATTTGTTGAAGTGCAAAAGAATGCCTCCATTGGCAGTCGCTGCAAAGTATCCAGTCATACTTTCGTTTGCGAAGGCGTGACAATCGAGGATGAAGTATTCATCGGGCATGGAGTGATGTTTATTAATGACCCATATCCAAAAGCCACTACAGATGGTGGTGAACTACAGACCGAAGCTGACTGGAAAGTGCATCCGACTGTGATTAAGAAAGGCGCATCAATTGGGTCTGGAGCTGTAATTTTGTGCAACGTAACTGTGGGTGAAGGCGCAACCGTCGGTGCCGGAGCAGTGGTGACCAAAGATGTGCCAGCCGGTTCAACTGTGGTCGGAAGTCCAGCCAGAGTCTTAGTTAGAGGGAGAAAATAATGTCAGTCAGTTTAGCCCAAAGTCAAACCAAAGAATCACTTTCGGTGCCCTTCATTGATCTGAAACAACAATTCGAAAATCTCAAACCTGAGTTAGATAAGGCTCTGAGTCCGGTTTTTCAGGATGCTTCTTTTATTCTGGGACCCGCGGTCAAATCGTTTGAAGCTAATTTCGCTAAATATGTCGGCACCAAGCACTGTGTCACATTGCATTCAGGAACAGCCGCTCTGCATCTGGCTTTGATAGCGATGGGTATCGGACCTGGCGATGAAGTTATTACAGTCCCTAATACTTTTGTAGCGACAGTCGAAGGCATCGCTTTTGCTGGAGCTACTGCCAAGCTTGTTGAAGTTGATCCCAAAACTTATAATCTTGATGTAAAAGAGCTGGACAAGGCTTATACAAGCAAGACTAAAGCAATTATTCCAGTCCATTTGTATGGACAGTGCGCCAATATGAGCGAAATCATGGCTTGGGCTAATGCCAAAGGCGTGCAAGTTTTGGAAGATGCTTGCCAGGCTCACGGTGCTAAAGACAAGGGCAAGAGTGCCGGAACGTTTGGCGTTGCATCTTGTTTCAGTTTTTATCCAGGCAAAAACCTGGGGGCTGCAGGTGAAGGCGGTGCGGTTTGCACAAACGATGATGACATTGCAGAGAAAGTGCGTCTTTTGCGAGATCATGGTTCGCGCAAAAAATATGTGCACGAAATTGTAGGTCACAATTTTAGACTCGACTCGCTGCAAGCTGCTGTACTTGAAGTAAAACTGCCATATCTAGATAAGTGGAATGCGCAGCGCCGCAAGCATGCAGCTTCCTACATGCAAAAACTGGCTGGTGTAGAAGGGCTCGTGCTGCCACATGTGCCAGAAGGTTCAGAACCTGTGTTTCACTTGTTCATCGTGCAAGTGGCTGATTCTCAAGTTAGACAGAAAGTGCAAGATTATTTGAACACTAAAAATGTATCGACTGGAATTCATTATCCAGTTCCAGTGCATTTACAGGAAGCATTCAGTAATTTGGGTTATAGCAAAGGCGATTTTGAAATTTCGGAAAACCTGGCAGATCGCGTATTAAGCTTGCCCATGTTCCCTGAGTTGACCGAGGCTCAAATAGATCATGTTGTTCAATCGCTCAAAGAAGCGCTCAAATAGGCAGGAGAAATATAATGCAGCTTAATGGCAAGAATGTATTAGTCACAGGTGGTGCTGGATTCATCGGCAGTAACCTTGTGGACGGGCTTATAGAGCAGGGTAACAAGGTCGTTGTACTCGATGATCTTTCTTCGGGTAAAGAAAGCAATATCAAACAAGCGCTTGATACCGGCAATTGTCGCTTTATCAAAGGCTCTATAACAGAAAATGACGCGGTCAAAGAAGCGCTCAAAGATATTGATGTAGTTATTCACATGGCTGTGCAGTGTCTGCGCCTATCTTTTGATAAGCCATTTTTGGTGCACGAAGTAAACGCTACTGGAACATTGAATGTTTTGAAATTGGCTCAAGATATGTGCGAAGCTCGACAAAAGCCGCTCGATAGATTTGTTTATGTTTCCTCTTCTGAAGTTTACGGTACGGCAATAACTGCTCCGATGACAGAGAACCACCCACTATGCCCTACTACAGTCTATGGCGCTAGTAAATTGGCTGGCGAACTTTACACAGATGCCTTTGGAAAGACTTATGGTATGCCAGTTTTGGTTGTGCGTCCATTTAATACTTATGGATATCGCGAACATCACGAGGGCGTGCACGGCGAAGTAATACCGCGCTTTTTGGTGCGAATGCTCAATAATCTATCTCCTGTAATCTATGGAGATGGCAGCCAGACTAGAGATTTTACTTTTGTACCAGATACAGTTCAAGGCATTATGGCAGCTACTTGCGCTGAGAATTTAGTGGGCAAGGCAGTGAATGTGGCTCGTGGGCAGGAAGTGACTATTCGAAAAATAGCCGAGATGATGATTGATATCCTCGGTAAAAATGAGTTGAAAGTCGTTTTCGAGAAAGAGCGTCCAGCAGATGTGAGCAGACATTTTGCTGACATAAGTTTGATCAAACAAATGACCGGTTTTGAACCTAAGACATCTATTGAAGACGGGCTCAAAGCCTACATCTCCTGGTTCCAAGAACAAAATTACGATTTATCCGGCTTGCTCAAAGATTGCGCCCTCACTAACTGGAATGCTACAGATGCCAAAGTACTCTCCGCAAGCCCCCGTTGATGGGCTTCCGGCAAACACCTATAATCCACATTGCTGGATAACAGGCGAACCTGAAATTGGCGAAGGCACCTGGATAGGGCCGTTTACCCTTATTGATGGTCAGGGTGGCTTGACTATCGGTAAGGGCGTTAATGTAAGCACAAGCGCATCTATTTTGACTCACAGCACAGCTAAGCGCTGCGTTAGTGAGCGCCAGTACGATGTAGTAGATCGTAAGCCCACAATCATAGAAGACTATGTTTTTATTGGGCAAAATTCAGTGGTGTTGATGGGTTGCACTATCGGTCATCACAGCATTGTGGCTGCTGGAGCGGTGGTGCTCGAAGACACAATTATTCCACCATATTCACTTGTAGCTGGAGTGCCCGCTCGAGTAGTGAAATCAATTGAAAAGGAAATCGAGGAATGGAAACAACCAAGCAAAGTATCCCAATAGCCAAGCCATTCTTAGCAAAAGAAGAGTTTCAATTGGTGCAAACTGCACTTGAGTCTGGATGGATTTCGCAGGGACCACTTGTGGCGCAATTCGAAGAAGATATTTGCAGGATTACTCAAGCCAAATATGGTATAGCAACAACATCTTGTACTACCGCATTGCACCTGGCTATGCTTATTCATGATATAGGTGCTGGAGATGATGTTATTTGTCCATCATTTTCTTTTATTGCCACTGCTAACGGTATCGCTCACGCTGGTGCCGCTCCTCAGTTTTGTGACATTGATCCCGAAACAATGAACATAAGTCCCGATGAATGCCGCAATATCATCGAGGGTAATTACGACGCTAATTTGAAAAATAAAAAAACAGGCAATAAATTAAAAGCTGTTTTAATAGTGCACCAAATCGGCATACCCGCTGATGTAGATGCTTTCAACCAGATTGGCAAAGAATTTGGTATCACAATTTTAGAAGATAGTGCCTGCTCAATTGGCTCGGTTTATAAGGGCAATCCGGTCGGTGCATCGGGCAACACAAGCGCTTGGAGCTTCCACCCACGCAAAGTAATAACTACTGGTGAAGGCGGAATGATCACGCTCAATGACAAAGATATGGCGGAGCGTGCGCGTCGTCTAAGAGCCCATGGTGCCTCTATCTCGGCTCACTTGCGTCATCAGTCTGCAAGTACCATGTACGAAGAATATGATGAAATTGCCTACAATTATCGTATGACAGACATGCAGGCGGCGATTGGAATCAAGCAACTGGAGCGCCTAGACTGGATTGTCAGTCGTCGAAATGAAATTGCTTCGCATTACAATTCAGTCTTTGATAAAACTAAAGGACTGAAGCGAATTACACCCAAAGATTACGTTTCCACCTGGAATTACCAGTCTTATCCAATCATGCTTGAAGCGGCAACAAGAGACGAGCGCGATGAAGTGATAAGTAAATTGGACAAGACGGGGATAACCACCAGACGCGGTATTCCACCGATACACAAAGAAGGCGCTTATAACAACACTAGTGGAAAAGGACTCGTGTTGCCTTACACGGAAAGACTTTCAGAAACAGTAGTATTTCTGCCGATATTCCCTTCGATGACCGAAGATGAAGTCGAATACGTAGCATCTGAAGTCAAAGCAGTAATTTCCTGATTGTAGATTATTTGCTCGACCACAAAGTTAGGGGACTCTCTGTGCTCCAAGCCGGCTCTGTGCATGGTTTCTGCAAATAGCCAAAAAATAGCAGATTGAATTCCCAGGCATAAAAATGAAATTGCCACCACAGTCAAAAACATAGCCGTGGTCAGTTCGTTGAAAAAGAAAAGGCAGATAGACGCTGTAAACAACAGAAATGACAGAGGCAATCCAACCATTCCTGCTGTAGCAAATATTTGAGTGAGACGTTTCGATAGTACGATGGAATCGAGTACTAGTGCTAATTTTTTGCGCATAGTCCAACCGGATTTGCCCTTTTCACGCACTTGTTTTTCATACTTAACTACAGATGAGTTATAGCGTGTTTCAGCTACAGCCAAAAATATGGGAGCTTGCCGATGAGGACGCGCTGCCAGTGTCTCTTTTACGCATTTGTCTATCAGAAAGAAGTCGACGCCTTCTTCTGGTATGGATGATTCGTTGAGCTTGGCACACAAGTACCAATAAAGTTTGGAGAAGAGTGGACGTTTGAAACCAAGATGATCTTCTCGTGATGCCCAGACAATTTTCACGCCTCTGCGCCACTCTTTAATCAGGTCTTTTAACACTGAGGGCGGATCTTGCATATCACCTGCAATGAATGTGATTGCGTCTCCCGTACAATGAGAAATTCCAGCCATAATTGCTGCATGACTGCCAGAATTAAATGCCAGTTTTACCACTTTAACATTTGGATGCTGCAATGCAAGATTTGCTGCAATTTCAAATGATTTGTCTCTAGAGCAGTCATCTACAAAGACTATTTCCAAATCTTTAACGCCTGCATCTTCGGCTTTGAGTTCGCGCTCAAGCTCTTGCAGGCAAGTTAATACGCCTTTGACGCTCGCCTCTTCGTTATAGAGAGGAACGACCACCGAGATTCGACTTTTGATATTTGGAGCCATATTGCCCTAGATTATAGTTTGCAAGAGGCGACGATTTCCTAAGCACTTCTCATCTAGCAATTAAAAAACGTCCATTTATTGGGAGCTTAAAAGCTTAAACCGCGCTGGCGGTATAAAATCAACTCGCTTTTGTCTGGGCATAGGTGACGACCGATTTCTTCAAATTTGCCGCTATCTTTCAAAAACGTTTTTAGTTTTGAATAATCCTCTTCAGATTTTTTGTCTTTCCACGGTGCGCCATGGTCGCCCTCTTTGATTAAAAACCAGTGGAAATACATGGTTTTTACCGGGTCGAAATCGTATGAGTCGCCCACTATGGACCAGATGCGCGATGTTGTAGCTCGAATTGGCAAGCTTTTTTCTCTAGTCGCAAGGTCGAAAGTCTGGGCATTTAGATTGGTTTTGTTCGCCATTACATTTAAGTAAACTGGTGCTTTGCCGTCTCGATTGGAAATATTATTCAAAGTCCAGTCATAGCCCCAATCTTCGAGAGGAAATGGATTTTCTTTGGTACCGTCTCGACTAAAGAGCGATGTTTCTAGGCGCACTCCTAACATCTTTGATAGTGCCGTCAGTGGTGGCAAATTTATAGGGTACGGGGTGAAATTGTAAGAAAGATATTGAACCATTAAAAGTCCTAGAATCAGTCCTGTAGCTATTTTTGCACCAATGTTTTTAAGCTGAGCTAAATTTGAAATGGCTGCGCCACTGACAAGGGCTGCAAGTATGAGAGTGGGTGTAATGTAGCGCTCTAGCGGATAAACATAGTTGCACATTAAACCGAATCCAAGCAATGCCGATGCCCAAACTGGCGCAAGGTGTGTATTTGCTTTTTTGCCTGCTGTAAAAATTGAAATCACGAAAAGCAAACAACCCGCTGGAGATAAAGTATAAAAATAGGATTTTAAGTAATAAAGCATGCTCTGCCAGGGTGCTAATTTTTGTCCTGCAGATACCAGGTTTGTTTGAGCGTATTCATTGATGGCGTTCATCGACTTGTAATTGATTAAAAGCCAGGGTGCACCTACAAGGGCGGTGCAGCCTGCAAGTAAAAATATTTGAGCGATTAGTATTTTGCGCTTGGTCGCATCTTTGTTTTTTAGGACGGCGACGAAATAAAAGAAACCTGTACCCAAGAGAAATGCAGCCACAATTTGTTTGGTCAGACAGCAAAAGCCAAGTAAGATGCCGCATAGCACTGCATTGCGCCAGGTTGGACTATGCCACCAAAAAGTGAGTAAGAATATGCCGAAAGCTGCAGCGGAAAGGGCGGGGAAATCCAGCATGAACAGATGATTTAATGATGAAGTCTCAGGATAGAGATTAATGATTAAAGCTGAAGTTAGCGCAGCTATAAGAGGAAGTTGCAAAAGACGCGCTGTAAAAAATACTGACCCAGTAAGCAAGAAGGTAAAAAAGACATGGACTAGAATGTCCCAGTGTCTGCCTGGTCCCAGAGCCGTTTTCACAATTCCGGTTAAAACGTAAACGGTAGGCGGATAGAAACCATTTACAGATAGTGATTTTTGCAGCCATTCAAGTCTCCATGGGCGCGGATGACTGAACAAATCGCGATAGCCCAGAGCGTTTAATATGTGTCCAGCTTCGTCCATCATTGGGATGTGGTGGTCGAACGAATACCACAGAGCCATGAGACAGGCTGAAATCAGGGCGGTGCCCAGTCCCCAATAAATGTCGTTTTTAGTAAGTTGATTCACCTGCTCATTGTACTATTTTTTGATTCCTTATTTACTAGGTTTTATAGTAAAATTGAAATTAGAAAGAATCTAAAAGTAGCCATCTGGCTTTGCTTTTAGTTTCTTTCTAGAGTTCATGGTTTCCATTTGTGTCCTTATTAGCTGAAAATCCAGGTGCTGACTGCAATAAATACTGAAAGGCATCTTGTTACATCGATAATCATTTGCTGTTTCCCTCGTTTCGTCGTCATGCCAAAACCTAGCAAAGGGCGCTTCCTCTTTGCAACCTTAAAAAGGTTAAACCTTTGGGGAATATTTGTTGCAGTTAGCGCAAACTTCGCGAGCTTCTAGAGAAGTTTTGGAGGGGATTGGGGCGGGGGTTTGCTCAAGCTCTTCGGCGGGCAATTTTTGATTATACGGCTTGACATGCGACCAAGGCGCTCGCGTTGGGTAGAATGGCTGCAGAACCCAGGAGGCGTCTAGGTGACATTTGGAATAATCGGTTGGCTCAAATCACGTTATCGAGACATCGATTTTGAAATTCCCATTTGGTATCCCTCACGCGATAAACCAGATAATCGCGAATGGCTTGTAGCAAATGGGCTTGGCGGATATTCCATGGGTACTGTTTCGGGCGCAAACCTGCGCCGATATCATGCGGTGTTGGTATCATCTATGCCACCACCCTGCAACAGGCATGTGGTTTTATCTCGCCTTGAAGAGACAGTTTTTGTAAATGGGCGCGAATTTGACCTGTCTACAAATTATTGGGCATCTGGGGTGGTATCGCCAACTGGTTACAAATATCTTGAGTCGTTTACCAATTTGCCTTGTCCTACATGGGTTTTTGAGATTGCGGGAAATTATTTGATCAAGCAACTCATTCATCCACATGGAAGCGATGAAGTTTTTGTCGAATATAATTGGATACCTGACCCCGACAAGCCGGACGGAGAGGCTCAGGATGCCCGCATTAGCTCCCGTTTTTTAGTCGGGTACAGACCCATTCACGAGCAAGTGAAAGGGTCGTCGCAACTGAAATATGCTCAGTTCGTTTCGCCAAAACAAGCTGTGATTATTCTGGATAATAAGGCTCGCCGTCTGTGTCTCACCTGGAACAAAGGTGAATATTCTACTTCGAAAAATTGGTGGTGGGATTATAATCTGCCTATCGAAACTAAGCGTGGATTGCCAGATTCAGAAGATTTGTATCTGGTCGGCTCTGTTTCGTCTCCTTTGTCTTTGGAGAGCGAAGTGGTTGTGGCTGCTAGTTTTGAGCGTCCTATTCATAAAGTTTGCGCAAAGCAACATGTAGAAGATATGGTGGCAAGACAAAAACAGATTATTGAGCGAGCAAATCTGGATAAGAGTCAACGTACGGTGATGCTATTGCTTGATTGCGACAAATTTATTGTAGAGGATTATTGTTCTCAAATAGATAGGGGACTCACTGTTGTCGAAGGTTATCCTTGGTTTAATGCCGGTGGGAGAGCCGCGATGATGTCTGTGCCAGGTATTGCTATAGCTACTCGAAGATTAGAAGACGCAAAGCGCATTATCGAAACTGCGGCTAAGCGTGTTAAAAGTGGCATCATGCCTAATTATCAGAAAGATTTCGACTTTCCCGCTTCGGAAGGCGAACACGAATATGAAGCGGCAGACATTACTTTGTGGTGGGGGTGGGCATTGCATCACTACTGGAAAGTGGCTCGTGATGCCGATTTTGTTAAGGCGCAGTTGCCGCTTATGGTCGACGCTTCTGTGAAGTATATTCTTGGCACCAATCCCGGTGTCAGAATTGATCCAGCAGATGGACTTTTGAGATGCGCACATCGTCAGAAGGTCTTCACTTGGATGGATACAAAAGTCGAAGATTTTCCAATGACACAACGAGCTGGTAAAGCAATTGAACTTTGTTCGCTTTGGTACAATTTTTTAGAGACAATTTTATTCCTTGCCGATGCAGTCGGGGAGCCGTCTGGCAACTTTACCGAAATAAAAGCGATGGCAGATAAAGCTAAAGAGTCGATGCAAAAATTTTGGAACGAAGAAAAGAAATGTTTGTTCGATGTGTTAGAAGAAGGGTTGACCCCTAGCCCTAAGAGTGATGAAAGTATTAGATGCAATCAGCTTCTTGCTATTTCACTTCCATTTCGCGCGTTTAAACCTGAACAAGAAAAAATGATACTACAAGTGGTGGAAAGCGAGTTGCTTACTCCAATGGGTATTCGTACTTTGGCTAGTTCAGATACAAATTACCAAGGAATATTTGGCTGCGGTTTGACTCATCCAGACCAGTATCATAGAGATTTGAGTCGTCACCAGGGCATGGTATATCCCTGGCTTCTTGGGCACTATTGTGACGCCTTGCTCAATATTTATGGCAGTGTTTCCGAGACCGTCAATCGAATAAAGATAACGCTACAGCCGCTCATGGAGCACTTTATGCAGGAAGAGGCTCTGGGTGGAATTTCTGAGATGTTTGACGGTGTTCGTCCGCATATGCATCGAGGATGCCCGGAATCAAGCTTGTCTACAGCGGAGCTAATGCGCTGGTATCGATGGGTAGCAAAACAGTGAGCGTCGAAAATTCACTTGTAAACTATGTTGCTTCTGTAACAATTGATACGCCATTTTTAGCGCACCCTCGCCACCCAAGTCATGTGACATTGCTTAGCACTCCAAGAACTAGATCCATGATTCTTAGTAGGCTTATGCGTCCAACAAATTTAACAAGAAACGAGTCACAAAACCCAATCAAGACCGTCAACATAGGAACTTAATCAAAGAAATCTTGCTTTTAAGGGAAGCATGATTTAAAACCGACAAAGGAAACAGAATGCCACCAATATCTACTACCAATAGCAAGTTGTTAGCCTGGATTAAGGAAGTTGAAACACTTTGCCAGCCCGACTCGGTCTATTGGTGCGATGGCAGTCAAGGCGAATATGATCGTCTCTGCGCCGAGTTGGTCGAAGCGGGCAAGCTCATTCGACTGAATCCAGAAAAGCGTCCCAACAGCTTTCTGGCTCGCTCCGACGCCTCCGACGTTGCTCGCGTCGAAGACAAGACTTTCGTTTGCACTCACAACCGCATCGACGCCGGTCCCACCAACAACTGGATGGAGCCGGGTTTGATGAAGGAAAGACTCAACGGGCTGTTTGCGGGCTCCATGAAGGGACGCACCATGTATGTGGTGCCGTTCAGCATGGGACCAATCGGATCTCCGCTTTCGCACATCGGCATCGAACTGACGGATTCACCGTATGTGGTGCTGAGCATGAAGCTCATGACTCGCATGGGAAGCCAGGTTCTGGAAGCTCTCGGCGACTCTCCCGACTATGTTCCTTGCTTGCACAGTGTCGGAGCGCCGCTCGCTTCAGGTGAAGTCGACGCTGCCTGGCCTTGCAATTCAGAGACCAAGTACATCGTGCACTTCCCCGAGACCCGCGAAATATGGTCTTACGGCTCCGGCTACGGCGGCAACGCTTTGCTCGGCAAGAAGTGCTTCGCTTTGCGTATCGCTTCGACCATGGCTCGCGATGAGGGATGGCTCGCCGAGCATATGCTCGTTTTGGGTCTCGAGTCGCCGCAAGGCAAGAAGATTTACGTCAGTGCCGCTTTCCCGAGCGCTTGCGGCAAGACCAATCTTGCGATGCTCATTCCGCCCGACAACTTCAAGGACTGGAAGGTGACTACCATCGGCGACGACATTGCCTGGCTGAAGCCAGGTGAAGACGGGCAGATGTATGCCATCAATCCTGAAGCCGGCTACTTCGGCGTCGCTCCGGGAACTGGCGAGAAGACGAATCCAAACGCCGTGGCGATGCTGAAAAGCAATTGCCTTTTCACCAATGTGGCTTTGACGGAAGACAATGATGTTTGGTGGGAGGGGCTCAGCGCGCCGCCTTCCAGGCTAATTGACTGGCAGGGTAACGAATGGACGCCGGGATGCGGACGCAAAGCCGCTCATCCCAATTCGCGCTTCACCGTGAGCGCGACTCAGTGTCCGTCTCTGGACACCAACTGGGATGACCCCAAAGGCGTTCCCATCAGTGCCTTCATCTTTGGTGGCAGACGCAGTAATACGCAACCATTGGTGCTCGAAACCTCAGACTGGAATTCCGGCGTTTATGCCGCCGCCAGCATGGGTTCTGAGACCACCGCAGCAGCCACAGGGAAGGTCGGCGAAGTTCGTCGAGATCCGATGGCGATGTTGCCTTTCTGCGGCTATCACATGGGCGACTATTTCAAACACTGGCTCGATGTGGGTAATGGGATTTCAGCCCCTCCCCGTATCTTCTGTGTCAACTGGTTCTTGACTGATGAGAGCGGTAAATTCATGTGGCCAGGATTTGGTGAGAACATGCGTGTTCTCAAATGGATTTTCGATCGGGTGGAGGATCAGGCTTCGGCAGAATCTTCTCCTCTTGGTCTTGTTCCCAACTTCAAGGACATTGATTGGACCGGGCTCACTGTCTCGAAACAGGATTGGGACAAGCTCATGCAGGTCGATCCCGACTTGTGGTCACTCGAGTTGTCGCGCCGTGACGATTTCTTCAAGCGTCTCGCCGATCGCTTGCCAAATGAATTTGTGCGAATTCAAGACGAGCTCAAAGCCCGTCTGGGATAGCGCATCTATTTGAAAAATAAACCGATATCGGTTTATTTTTGTGGGGGTGCTGGTTTTGCCAGCATCCCTACTTTTTTTGCTCTTTTATACTAATATATATAGTATAATCCGGGTTTAAGAGAAAAGAACCAGGACTTGCTTTTAAGCAAAATCCTGATTCTCTCTTAACCCAGACTTGGACGAGTCCAGCTTGAGTCGATTACCTCGTGGCGGGCCGCCGCTTCAGGTTCGACGGGTGGTTGCGAGGCGCTCCGCAGTTGTTGCAGGTCGTCCGGTGAACCGGCACGACGCCGTCGCAGTCCCAGCAGGTCCACGTCTTGGCGTTGGGGTCAGCATCGCTTTCGTGGGCCTTGTGATCGTGCAGGACGGTGTGAGCCATCTTGCTCAGGTTGAATGCCATAGAGTCCAGGAACTTGAATTCGAACGAAGCGACGACGTCGCCTTGGTTGTTCGGGTTCGTGTACCGAACGGTGAATTCCTTGGCCGGCTCCTTGATGTCGGACTCGCCAGAGCTGCGGAAACGCGACCAGATGGAAGCCGGTTCCTTGGGCTTGGGAGCAGGGATGAGTCGCGAGCCGCGAGCCAGAAACAGCGCCAGGTTGAGAAAATGGCGACCCGGTTTCAGGGTGCGAGTCTCGACGACGTGGTCATCGATCATAACTTCCAGGACCGACTCGAGGTCGACCGTGGTCAGAAGACGCACTTCCTCAGCGTTGGGTACCAGCGCGACGTGCTTGGTTCCTTCGGTGTAGGCGTGTGCAGTGTCTTCTCCGTTCATGATTCTGCACGTTATCATGATTGCTTTCCTTTCATGGTGCCTGCGTCTTCCCGTGCACAGGTAAGAGCAGGGGTTTAGTTCTGACACTCCAAATCTTGTTTAGAAGAACCCGGTCCCCAACTCACCTGTGATTCAGGTTGGAGAAAAGGCTGAGAGTTTCATCTGGAGTGTTGGTTAAGGTGTTTGGTAGTTAAAACTCATGACGAGTAATACACAGGTGAATACCTGAACCCTACATGGCCAATTAAATTCAAAACAACAATTATGTGAGAGTTGTAATGAGAAGAAAAGATAAAACCTAGCGCAGCTCCGCTTGGCAACCGGTTTTATGAGTTTGCGCTCATTTGTTTTTTGCTAGCTAACAAGTTTGAAAACAGCATGTTGAGACGCTTGGAAGCTGCTTTAGACGCTTCTAATACTTCTTCGTGTCCGTGAATGGAAACGTCTTCTTTCCAGACGTTGGTTATGACCGAAATTGCGGCAGCGGAAAGACCAAGTTCTTTAGCTGTCAAAAGTTCGGGTACGGTGGACATTCCCACTGCGTCGCATTTTAGTTTTAGTGCCACTGCAATTTCTGCTAGAGTCTCGTAAGACGGTCCAGTGAAGCCAGCATACACACCTTGTGCGAGTGGCCTGAATTCTTTGGTTTGCTCACAGAGATTTTTGCTTACTTGCAAAATTTGTTTGGATAGCTCGCTTTGGCAAAGCTCCGGTGATTTTTTCAATTCTTCTACAATGTCTTGTCGTGCTTTTTCGCTGATGAAATCACGAAATCCGGTGAGAAGCATCAAGTCGCCCACGTTGAAATTGGGATTGATTCCACCTGCTGCGTTGGTGACGATAAGCTCTTTGACTCCCCAAGCATGAATGAGTCTAGTTGGAAGTGTCACCACAGACCAGTCGTGACCTTCATAAACGTGGAAGCGGCCTCTAAAAACGGCAACATTCACATTTTTGTTCTGGGCCAATTTGCCAACGCTGACACTGCCAGCATGACCTGCCACCGTCGGCGATACCCCGAAAATATCTTGAAAAGAAATGGTTTGCGAATCTGTTAAATCAGTTAACGCCGAAACGCCTGAGCCTAGCACGACTGCAACATCTGGGACGATATTGGTTATAGCTTTAATGGCTTCAACAGCCTCTTTAGGCGATTTTGCTTGTTTTTTCGCTTCTTCAACTTGCATATTATTTCTTTCCTTATTTGGCGCAGCTAGCTAATTGTCTGATTTTAGTCAAGCATTCGCTCTGCCAATTATTTTTTTGAGAATTTTGCGGACCGACAATTGATAACAGTTTCCATTTGACATGAGCGGCTGTGATCATTGTTGCCACTGTGTTGTAGCAGTAACAGTCAGCACCCAAGGAGCCTATGAATTCTGCGTCTTGGCTGGATAATTTTTTGCCATGCTTGAGTCCGGCAATAATAACCGGTTGGGATTGTGTTACTTTTTCGGCGCAATCAAAGACGTAAATATCTTGCACTGGGGGGAAACGCTCACCACCAGCGAAGTTTGGACCAATTAATGGATTGTTGCCCGACAAATTAATATGATCTTTTACTAGGGAGGGCACTATATTCGGTGCAGTGCTGTTGCAACTGAATGCGGTATCGAAAATAATGCCTAATTTGTTTTGATCTTGATTTCGAATTAATTCAACTACTTCTTTATTAAAGCCCTCAAAGCTGAATATTCTTGACTTTTCATCAGTTTTAAGCGACCCAGTAAAGTCAATTACTAGAGCGTCGGACCAGTTCATTTTTATTTCTCCCCGCTGAAGACTTAAATTAATTAGTCAAAAAAGTTTTTCCAGGCCCAGAATAATCGACCTCAAGCCAGTCGGATAGCCCGGCGGCAATGTCGTAAAAACCATGTCGAATACCTTTGTGACCTGGCAAATTCTTGTTATTTACAAATGATGGTGAATATGCGACCAGTGGAACAAATTCTCTTGTGTGGTCCGTTCCTGGCGCCGTGGGGTCGTTTCCATGGTCTGAAGAGATTAACAACAAGTCTTCAGGTAAAAGCGAAGTCATGATTTTGCCAAGCCAATGATCGAATTCAATCAAAGACGCAGCATAACCAGAAACGTCGCGTCTGTGCCCATATAGAGCGTCTGTATCTACAAGATTGGTAAATATAAATCGAATGTCGTCAGGCAAATTAGGATCGATTTTTAAATTGGACATTGGCAATGATCCTTGCACCGCCTTTAGAGTGAGATCCAAGCCTTCAACATTAGAGCCCGTGTGTTGAGCATGGCTCAATCCTGTTTTGACGAAAATGTCTTCGATTTTTCCGACACCAAATACGCCCATTTGGCTTGCAATCAGGTTATCCATAAAGTGTTTTGCTGGCGGTGGCACGGCATAGTCGCGTCTATCTCCGCTCAATCTTTTGTAATTTCCCGGGGTTCCGTTAAATGGACGGCAAATAACACGACCTACTTTGTGCGGTCCATCGAGCTGCCTGCGAGCAATTTCGCACATCTCATACTGTTTTGCTAAAGGTATGGTGTCTGTGTGACATGCTATTTGAAATACGCTGTCGCCAGAAGTATAAACAATGGGCTTGCCTGTTAGCTGATGTTCTTGTCCTAGATCCCGCAAAATATCTGTGCCAGAAGCAGGCATATTGCACAAAATTCCAGGAACGCCTGTTTCCTTGACAAAGCGGTCAATAACATCTTTGGGAAAGCCATTAGGATAGGTAGGAAAAGCTGTGGTCGACACAAGCCCCATCATCTCCCAGTGCCCAGTTTGCGTGTCTTTGCCGTTACTTGTTTCTTCAAGCTTGGCTGTGAGTCCCAATGGATTTTTGTTTTCCGCTACGCCATTGACTGTGCAAATATTTCCCAGACCTAAATTGTATAAATTGGGAAGCGCAAAATTAGCCGTTTTCGCAGCTACATTTGCCAGTGTGTTGCAAGATGAGTCATCGCCAAATGCTTCGGCGTCAGGAGATGCTCCGACACCGCATCCGTCGACAATTAGAAGGACTGCTCTGCGCATAGGTTGTATAAAGTAGCACGAGTGTCTCAATTTTGCATTTATCAGAACAGGGATTAGGTAAAGCTGTTCGGGGGCATTTTGTTAGTGGCTAGCTTAGCTGCGCTAGAGGGACCCATTTTATGACTTCGCAAGACTTAATCTCCATCAATAACGTTGCCAGCCGACTGGGCTTATCGGTCCACCAGTTGAGACGATGGGAGTTAATGTTTGGTCTTGATATAAAACGCGGGCGTGGGCAACAAAGACAGTATCGTCCAGAAGACATGGCTGTGCTTGAGCGTATAAGAGAACTAGTGGAACAGGGGTGGCCTACAAGCCAGATTCGTCCCCAGCTTGAATCTGAGGGGCTCATAACGCCCAAGCTTATAGGCACGCAAAGACAAATTGGCGATGCCGATATGTTGTCCGAATCAATTATTGGACTCAGGTCATTTTGCGAGCGCCGATTCATCGAAATGTCGAGACAAATGGATGAAATGCGCCAACTGATAATTAGTCTCAAACTGCGCCAGGAAATTGGTGCTGACCAAAACTCCCCCTGGCAAGCCGTGCCGGCTGGACTGGAGCTTTCCGCGTCTAAAGAAATTGAGCGAGAGCCAGACCCTGAGCCAACCTATCAAGAGCCGGAACCGCCAAGACCTGTGCAAAACTTTGAATTTGGCCCTCAAGTATCAGTGGCAGATTCGACGCAGGCAGTTGAGCCGCCGGCGCAACAACTAGAAGCTGTGAGCGAAGAAGATGAATTCGAAGATGTTGAAGACAGCACTGACGTGCATTTTGGCGAAGTGACAGACCAGAATTATTTGACCTTGCTGGGGCGAGCCTTAGACACCATTGGTTGGACTGATGAAGAGGCGGATGAATATTCGGATAAAAACTTCAGCGTGGCTCACTGGGACGAATTAGGACGTAGTCAAGCTGAAAAGCTCGTAGCTCATATAACTGAACTTTTAAACAAGCAAGCCTAGAGGCTGATTGTTTGAACATTTGATCTCGAGCGCTACTTATTGCCTTTGATGCTAAATCAATTGCAGTGAGAGCTGAGAGCAAGTCATGCAAAAATTTTTACTGTATCCAGAGCAATTTTCAAGCGAACTGAAGGATGCTGTTGTCTATCTCAATCAAGGTAGTTACAACCAGGCTATAGACAAGCTTGAAAGACTGAAAAGTAAGGACGTTTCGCATAACGCAATCAGTTATTTTCTTGGAGTGGCGTATCTTTTAGCAGGCAAAGTGTCTCAAGCTATTTCTAATTTTGACCAGGCAGTAGAAACTGATAGCTCAGATAATCTGGCTGAAAGTCTCTATTTCAGGGCAAGAGCATTTATCGCTGCCGAAAAGCGCGAACAAGCAAAGGCCGACTTAGACAGATGCATTTCGCTCGATCCTGAGCACGGGCAAGCTTATACATATAGAGGCTGGCTGAGCTTCTTGCAAGGTTCGTTTATGCAGGCTCTAGAAGATTTTAATTGCGCTTTGAAGATTGAGCCCTTTGAGTCGATGAGCTGGTACTACCGCGCAATCGCATTTGAGAGCGTTGGGCGCATGCAAGAATCGATAGACGATTATGGCAAAGCAATACAAATTGATCCTGAAAATTCTGCATTCTATTTTGCAAGAGGTTTATTGCTTGCTGCACTTAGACGATTTTCTGAAGCCGTGGAAGATTACTCAAAAGTTTTAGAGCTGGATCCAAAACATAGTGATGCTTATTACGCCAGGGGCCTTACTTATTTTTATATGAATCTACATCGAAAAGCGGAATGCGACTTAAGTCTTTCAATTGAATACGATCCACATAATAGCGATGCTTTTTTCGCGCGCGCACTTATTGAGTGCGACCAAGGTGATACCAATGCTGCGCTTGAAGATTTGACTTGCGCTATTTTGTTAGATCCGCAATATGCAGAAGCCTATCATCGGCGCGGAAAGCTCATGCTCGAAATGGGAAATCATGCGCAGAGTATTTTGGATTTGACCGAAGCCGTGCGACTCGCTGCTGATACCGAAGCATTCAAAGATAGAGCCAGTGCTTATTTTGAGGGTGATAACAAAGATATGGCTTATGCGGATTTTACGCGATATATAACACTTCGTCGCATGGAAGACCATTAATCATCGAAAAACTTAGCGTGCAGTGGTCAGTTCAATTTTTACTGCTAATGGAGCTGATTCACTTTCGTGATGATGATGAGCGCAGGCACATGGACTAATTGTTTTGAGCAATTGCTTGTTAAGCCAATTGGATCTGATCAATAGAAAACTGGTGGCTATAGTTAGTGAGATGTGTAACCACTGGTCAATTCGTTCGCCCATAAAATTGGTGAAGAGCATGAGGCAAATTGCTCCAGAAAACATCAGTGCAACAGATTTATTCTTGTGTTTGATAATGCCAGGAATCAGTACAGGTAGGCAAATGGCGAGTACAAGAGCAGTGATGAATTGATCGCTAATGCCGTGAACAAAATGTTGTATACCGACAAAAGGAAGCACGGCACTTAACACTGGAAGCACTACGCAGTCAAACAGACAAATAATAGGTGCTGTCACCGCCAGAAATTCACTGACGAGCTTGAGGTATTGGCGAAATTGGTGGCGTTGGTTCATAGTTGGGATATTCTAAGCCGCAAGTGGTTCAAACTGTTTCGGTTAAAGGCACGATTTAATTATTAATTCTGGCAGCCAACTGTGTCAATTAGTAGCATCTACATAAGCGCGTTGTATCCTGTTATCGCCCCCTAATTCGAGCACTAAGTCGCAGTGATCTTCATAGCCCTTAGTCTTATAACGATTTGGAGCATCGGGTGCTCCTAAGTACTCTGCGGCTTGGTCCAAAGTAAGTCCGTCTAGAGATTTGCCCAGAACTATTAAGTCGGCGAGTTCATTTTTTTTTGTGGGAGTGGCATCTTTCCATTTGCGCAGAGCCTCAAGTCCGGTTTTTATTTCATCGGCATTGGGGGTTCGCTCCTGGGTGTAGTGCATAGTACCCCCGCAGGACTTGCGCATGAGTGCATTATGAGAATTGCCTATGTTGCACGCTGAAAGTGCAATCAGGCTCAGTGCAAGTCCAATATATTCTGTCTTTGAATTCATGTATCCTCTCCCCGGTAGATTACTTTGTGCCACTTCCCGGTAAAGAATATGTCTTGTTAGCTCCATCTTTTAAGACGCTTTCACGCTCATTAATTTCGGTGACACCTGGATTTTGCAACGTTCCAGTAGGATGGGCTTTAATAGAAACTGGTTTTGGCGTTGATACTGTATGTGGTATTTGAGATTTTGAGAACGGGGTAAAACTATAACGCTTGTTTGCCGATTCTTGTAAAACTTTGCTTCGAGCCTCTTGTTGCACGCGTTTTTCCTCGGCGGCATTTATCGAAGCTTGCAGCTTTATTTGCGCTTCAGTCAATGAAATGGCTTGAGCTGTAGGTACATTGCGCTTAGCAGATTGAGCAAGAATTTTAACCATGCCATTTTTATTCACATCGCTAAAAGGATAAAGTGAGACGATATCGGCTTTCGCGCCTTGTCTAACCAGGTCTGTATCAAATTCTTTGAGATATTTTTCTGGAGTGCCTATTTCGATGAAAGTAATATTTAATAGCGTTGGATTTTTTAAGCTGTTGGCAGTGTCTATCAAGAGTTTGCGTACTTTATCCACATCAGTTGGGCGGCCATCAGTGATGATGGCAATTAGAGCGGGACGTCCTGCATACAACTGAGAAGATAGGCTTGTAAGTGCATCTTTGAGTGGCGGTGCTAAATTAGTCTCGCCACTGGCTGAATTGTTTTCAAAAACGCGTGGTAAATCGCTTAAGTTACAATGCGCATGAGAACTGAAATTGGAGCTGAATAAGCCTATACTTGTTTTACCTGCAAGAATATTTTCTTTGAGTAAATTGCCTGCTTGATCTCGACACCATTGCCAGCGTGACTTACCATCTGGACAGTCTTTGGTATTCATTGATGCCGAACTGTCTACTAATAACACAATTTCATGCTTGATTAGCGCATTGCTATTTTCATCAACGACTTTCTTTTGAGTTGCCACTGGAGCCTTATAAGCGTTGATTTGACAAAAATATTTTCTATTATTGCGCTCTACTATTAAGGTGGCGCCCTTGGTGTCAAATGAGGCAGAGAGTAGTTTGTCATTTGGTTGCAATCCGCTTGACCAGGCACTAGACCGTGGATCGACGAAAGTAATTTTGCTAGGAAAAGAGTTCGAGTTTTGTGCGTAACCAAAATCGTTTATGTTGGCAGGTAGAGAAACACTTGTTCCAATGCCAGCTTTGAGCAAAATGGGAGGAGGTAACTTATCCAGTTTGGGATGAAGTCTTTCCAGTTTTATTTTTTCTTTGGCAAAACAAGACGAAATTAATCCTTGTCCAGTTAGCCCTGACGCCAAAAAAAGTGTGAAAGCAATAAAACTACCTCGAAACTTTTTTGTTTTCTTCTTGAGCGATACTTTCATAAATTGCATCTCTCAATGCATTGGGATATGGACCCTGCATTCCCGCAGTAGTGGTATTTGTGAGCGAGACCACACTTATTTTGTTGACCGGATCTACAAACCATTGATTTCCAGTCGCTCCTCCCCACTGAACTGTTCCTGCAGCTTGAGGTGTTTTGGCTGCGGTTGGATCTTTTAAGACCGCTCCGGTGAAGCCGAACCCCCAGCCAGGTCCCATACTAATAGTGTAATTCCCAACTTTGTTTGCGAGCATGTCTAGGTTTTGAAATTTATTGCCGCCAAGACGCATTGTCTCAAGAAAGTTCGAATAATCTGATGCCGTGTCTATCATTCCGCTTCCGCCAGACTGGTAGCACGCGCTGTTGAAAGCTTGAGCTGGACAAATTGTAAAGCCGCTTTTGGAAAAAGGCACTAACTGTTTGTCGGCCATTTTTTGCGGACCGCTAGGTGTGTTGAAATAAGGTACGGCCAGTCGTTTTGCTTGTTCTTTGCTTACAGTAAAAGTAAGATCTTTCATAGCTAAAGGACCTGAAATTCTTGATTTGACTGCTTCCTGAAGAGATCTACCGGTCGCTTTTTCAATGGCGGCACCAACTACATCAATTCCAAGAGAATAGTGCCAGGCTGAACCGGGTTCAAAAAGAAGTGGAACAGAAACCAATCGTTTTAAATTTTCTTCTTGCGATACTCCATCTTGAGCAAGACCATCTGTCACTTTTGCTTTGTGATAGGGTCCTTCAACTTCTTCCATAAAAACGTAACCAAGCCCCGAAGTATGTGTGAGAAGCTGTCTCATCGTTATAACTGGAGTTTTGCCATCGGCAGTTTTGGGAGTGAAATAAGGTAACCATTTTGTAATCGGTTCATCTAAGTTGAAAATGCCTTCTTGAGCCATTCTTAGTGCGCACGCGGCCACAATTGGCTTAGTCATTGAAGCCAGTCTGAACATTTCGTTTTCTCTGACTTTAAGTCCGTTTTCTTTGTCAGCTAAACCGGCGGCTCTTTCATAAACTGTCTTTCCATCGCGTTTTACCACTAAAACAGTGCCGACGATTGTTTTGTCAGAAATGGCCTGATCTATAATTTTGTCGAGCTTTTCTTTTAGTTTGTCGAAAGCAATAGATTGAGGTGCATAGACAAGCAAACAGGCTAGTGCAAGTGAAAAACGAGCCAGATTTTTTTTCATTTATGAACCTCTTTCTTAGTCTTTTTTTCAATCAAATAATTGTACACAACATCGCGAACAGCGTCGGGAAAAGCACCTTGCAAAGAGTAAGGGGTAGTATTTGTCATACAAACAACTGAGATTTTCGCCCTTGGATCGCTGAACCAAGTGTGTCCGTAAGCGCCACCCCAAGACATTGTGCCAGGATTTTGTGGAGTTTTGGCTAATATGCAGTCGGTTAAAATAGCACCACAATATCCAAAAGACCAACCTTTCTCAAAGCTTATGGGGTAGCCTTTTGAGCGGACTTTGCACATTTCTGGATCTTTTTGCATCGATTCTATAAAACGCATATAGTCTTCTGCGGTGCCACAAAGTCCCGAGCCGCCCGATTGAAAGGCGTTTTTGTTCGTTGCCCGAGCTGGGTTGAAAACAAATCCGCTATTTCCGTAAGCGACAAATTGATTTTTGCCCATCAGTTTGGCACCGCAGGTAGTATTGCAATATGGCAAAGTCAATCTGGAAATTTGGTTTTCTTTTACTGTAAAAGTAAGGCTTTTCATCTTGAGCGGTTTGCCAATTTTGGCATAAACAGATTTTTCAAGAGGCGCACCAGTTGTTTTTTCTATTACTTCAGCCAAGACATCCAAACCAAGTGAGTAGCGAAATCCTTTGCCTGGCGTAAAAAGCAAAGGCATCGTGGCTAATTTTCGCAAATTCTGGTCGCTTGAAATTCCATCGTCCGTTAAACCATCGCAAATGTTGGCTTGATGATAAGGTCCATCGGGATATTCGATAAAGGGATAATCCAAACCCGAAGTGTGACTTGCCATCTCTTCAAGCGTAATTTCAGGCGTCTGGCCATCTTTAGTTTTGGGTGTGAAATAAGGCAGATATTTGCTCACCGAATCGGTCATCTTCAAAATGCCGTCTTTTTGCAAAGCCAGTGCCGTGGCCGTGGTGATTGCTTTTGACATAGACGAATATCTAAAAATAGCGTTCTCGGGCATGGCAAGCCCTTTTTCTTTATCGAGAAAGCCTGCTGCGCGCTTATACAAAAGCTTTCCATCGTGTTTGACCAGTAGAACAAGACCAACCACTAAATTTTGATCCACCACATCTCGAACAATGGCATCTAATTTCTGATCTAATTGCGCACTAGTTTTTGGATTTGTATTTTTATCAATTTTCGCTTGTGCTGGTGAAAGACCGCCAAGCAAAAAGAGCGAAGCGGCGCAGTTTAGAATCAATAATTTACTCGCGCGATTATGCATACAAGGTTAGTGGAACGTCGCGAGTATACGCTAACTAAGCAATTAGAGAAAGCTCATGAATCAAGAGTTTTAGCTTAGCTTATCTAAAACTAATTTGCTTATCAAAATTCATGATTCATAAACCATTTTATGAGCAAAACTTAGTTAGGTTACCGTCACTACTTTTACTAAGAATCGAGTTATAGCTTTCCATCTCTCTTGCGTAAATTTCACTCTCACTAAACATCACTCCCCGTATCTAACCTGAGTCCCAAGCCCGTCTCCGTAATTACACGAGATTGGTCTCAGACTCACTACACATGGAGAACCCAATGACGAAGTGGTTACTCGCCCTGTTGGCGGTACCTGTCGCCGTGGTTGCCGCTGTGGTTTGGTTCCCCCCGTCCCCTGCCAAAGTGCAGGTGCAGGTCAACTTTCCCAAGCGTCTTCCGCAAGTTGTCACCGTGCCCTTCCGATTTCCTCAGGAAGTCTCGCACAACTTCGAATACGGACAAGATGGCGTGATCGACTCGGATCGCATCGAGTTCAGCGACGGTGGCTACGGTCTTATGACCTTCCGCCCGAACAAGACTGCCATCGAGTACACGCGATACTATCCGGCGCGTCCGGATGGCGAAGTTCGCATCATGGCTTACGTCCGCTTCGCTGACGACGGCCAGACCTATCTTTCCACCTATCAGAAAGACTCTGATGGATGGACGATTCTGAGTGGCGAGCGCGATGCGTTTGGCGTCTGGATCGAGGTCAAGTATCATCCGCAGAGCACTGTCGCGATGCAGACTCGCACTTACGACAAGCCCAACTGGTGGCCGAACATGCAGGGTGTCTTCACCCGCATGCTGACCGACGTGCGTACCTGGCCCGGCGGTCAGATCAAGTACATCCTTCAGGCGCCGGATTTCTCGACCACCAAGATCTCGACTTTCGACGAAGCCGGTCGCGCCGTCACCTGGCAAGACCATCGCGGTCGAATCGAAGACGGCTTCATCAACTGGCAAGGCAGCGAAACGCGCAAACTCACCTATGCTCTCAAGCAGGGTGAAGTTTCGCAGGAAGCAACCTACTGGGTGGTGGAGACGCAGAACTTCAACGAGCAGGGCGAGCCCACGCACAAGCGTGTGTTCAATCATAGCTCGATGGTGGCGTTCATCGACATCGACGGCTTTGGTCCAGTGACACAGACGTGGAACATGATTACCACCAACATTCCCGACGTCTCAAAGCGCCTTGCTCCTGAGAACTTCTTTCTGGAGCGGGTCTTGGTGCCAAGTCACGATGGAATGACGAACATCGTCTACAAGTTCATGCTGAGCGGTACTCACCGTCTGCGCGAGCGTACGTTTGACGAAATGCGTCCCGACATCGGCAAGGTCAGCGTTACTCAGAAGATCCGCGAGAATGGCAGGATCGAGGTAGTGACGGTCACAGCCAACGGCAAGGAAGTCGAAAAGATCAGTTTCGAAGACAACGATCAGGCTCCGGCAATCAGCGTTCCGGCGCAGCTTCTGAAACAGTTCGACTATGCCGCGCCGCTTGTCGCTGCTCACGACCCTGACTACAACATGCACGGCATGTAGTGAGCAGTATCGACCATCTCGACCCAGATGCGCTCGACCACGACGATTTAGGGGGAGTTGTGGTTAACAGCCGCAATCACGTTTTGCGTGATTTCTCCCTTATTCGCAAGGTTGAGCGCATCAAGCGTATTGTTCTCTTCAAAACCAGAGCCATAGTTTGGCTCTGGTTTTTGATACCAATAGCGGTGGCATACGTCTTGCCGGAGTCGTCGATACCTCTCGGCGTCCAAGGCTGGATTGCCTACATTGCTTGGGTCTTGTTCGGGATGATGTTTTATCGAGTAGTGATCATCCCGATCACCAGGCCCGAGTCTCATCCGCGTGAAGAAAGTCACCGCAAAGGTTTTGCGGTAGGCTATCAGCCAGACTTCTGGCAGTGGAAATTTTTCGAGGAAAGTCGAGACGACCTCAAAGAAATCTCGAATCGACTCGGAATCTGGCCTCGGCCCACAATGGCAATCAAGTCGATTTCACCAAGCGGATTCGGCATGGTTAGCGGTACTGAAAATCCGGGACGATCAGCTTGCGTCATCTTTCCGACCAAGCCAAGCGACATCCAGTGGGGCTTCTCACGCAAGGCAAATCGCGGCGTGCTCGCGCACGAATGCGGTCATGTCGTGCTTGAGACGGGAAAGTGGACGCAGCAATTCACGATGGTTCATTTCGTGGCGCTGTTTCCGCTCACCTTGCTCTTCACCTACATGCTTGGACAGATTGCCGACTACCATGGCGTCTTGGCTCAAGACTGGCAGCGTATGTATGGGTGGTTTTACACCCTGCAAGTGCCGCTTGTGATGGCTATTTTGTTCGGCATGCTTGGTGAGCGCATTATCTCTCGCATTCACGAATTCGGCTGTGACGCAATCACAGCAGTTTGCGGCGAGGGTGAGGGACTAGTCGAAGCGTTCGAAGGCTTCAAGAAGTTCACCAAGCAAATGGTGGCGAAAAAGCCTTGGGGCAAGCAGATTGTCTGGTATTTGGTGCGAGTTCCATACCTCGAGGTCTTTGGCACGCATCCCAATCTGGCCAGACGCAACCACAACTTGCGCGCACACATGCGCTAATCGCTTCAAGTAAAGCAAGGAGCCGATTTGAGTCTCTATGCTCAGTCGGCTCCTTTTATTTCTCTCTCTAGGCTCGTTATCTGAATAACTTCACTAACCTGAAAGGAAAACGTCATGAATAGACGCATTATCTGGCTTGGCGCCGGTAGCATCGCTGCTGTCGCCGCCTGCGCGTTCTTCGTCATGGGTCAGTTCGGCACCGATGCCAACCAGCCCATTGTCGGAGACAACCTCGATGCATTGGTGGAAATGAACCCGAAGGTGCATCTGCCGGTCGACGAGGAACTGCGCAATGTGACCAACTCTGGCGATGGTATCACTCCGGTGAAGGCCGTTGCCGAAGAAATCGATGGCGAAACCACCGTCTACAGCTACTGGCCAAGCGGCAAGCTGATGGAAGCCATCACCTACTTCAAGCCTGAAGCCCAGGGTGCCGAACCGCAAGTGAAGCGCCGTGCCAGTTTCAAGCAGGACGGCTACACTTATCTGAGCGACATCGAGTTCTTTCGCTCGGGCAATTTGCGCAAGCAGATGTCCTATGACGAAGGCGCCGGCATCGCGCAGGTGAAGTACTACTTCGATGACCCGGGCTATAAGCTCGAGCTTGCCGAAGCGTTCGTTCCTGTGAAGAACACGCCGTTCATCTGGCAGAAGACCAAGTACACCAAGTACTACGCAAGTGGTGTGGTGGCTGAAGACTTTCTGCGCGGTGAGAACTATGCCTACACCAAGAAGTTCTTCGACACGGCTGGCTTGCTCGTTCGCCAGCAGGTCATGAAGGACTGGAAGACCGAGTACACCGACACTCTCTTCCATGCCGACCATGTCACTCCGAAGCAGGTGGTCTGGCAGAACTACCGCGGCAGTAACGTCAAGTTCTACACTGCAGAAGGCAAGATCTACCTGCAGCGTGGCTGGTACGGTGCTATCGGAGACATGATGTACGTCAAGTATTTTGATGCCTTCGAAAACGAAATCCTGGAACAGACTTTCGACCCCTTCCAGGCATCGGAAGGAGCACCCCGGCGCTACGTCCCCTACGGCATCTACGTAAGGGAAGGCGGAGACACGCGCTTCAGCATTCAGTACTTCTACAAGACCGACGGTCTCTTGCAGACGTTCACCGACTATGGTGCGCCTCCCTATAAGTTGGGTCGCCGCACTATCTACACGAACGACAAGGAAGGCAACCTGATCTTGATCGAAGACTACAGCGCCCCCAAGGAGCTGATTTCGAAGATTGAGTTTGCTCCCGCCGATCACAAGAAGTTGTCCGACTTTGTCGAGATCAAGCCGGAATGGCTTGCGATAGAGCCGTACGAAACTCCAGAGGTCGTCATTCCCTATCAGCCACCGGGACCCGGAGGCTATTGATCTGGAGTTTCAGTGTTAAGTGGAGGAGGGCTTATGGCTGTCCTCCGCTCAACATGACCTGAGCAAATGGCGGGGATTGTCCGGTACTTAAAGCCGGATGCCCTGCCATTTTCAAGGCCTCTTCATTCTTCTTCCGATTCACGCAATAAGGAGAAATGCATGGACATCTTCTGGTCCGTAATAGGTCCGGCTTTGCTTTTGCTGGTCATAGTGCTGGGATATCTGGCTACTGTTTTCGAGCCCTATTTCGCAGTAACGACCAAAGAAGGCATCGAACTCTTGCGCTATCATGCGCAGGACGAGAAGCTTCGTCTCGTCGCCGAGTACTGGGCAGCGCAGTTGCACAACCAGAAAGACGGCTTTTACGACGACACCAACAAATCGGCTGTCCGTTTCAGCAAGCAGTTGCATTATCTGCTCGTCCATCACCGATTCATTTTCGGCGATGACCCGCAGTCGATGAAGTTTGGTGGCAATCAATCGCATCGCCTCTTGCGCACTGCAATGCGCTTGTGCGGTATCGATCAGAATGCGGCTGTACAAGCGCGAACCCAAGTGATTGGGCTTGTGATTAAGCCCAATCTGGTCAAGACTCTGGATGGTCGCGAAATCTGGCGTGGTCGTCCGCAAGAATACAAGTCGCGGTTCAACGACATGTACTACGAGCCGTGATCTCGCAGCCTAACTTGAGTTGAGAGATGGTGGAGAGTGGTTGCTATAACATAGCGCCCTCTTCACTTTCTCTTCTCCTCCTTGCGCTACTATAGCAGTTAAAAGGAAACGTAAAATGGGTATTTGGGGGGACGAATTACAAGAATATGACGTGGACGTCAAGATTTTGAGCGATTTCTATGACGGCCCCATCATATTTTCGATTTGGGGTGCTGCCAAACTCCCGAAACGCCCATTTTTGCCCGGAGCAACTATCCTTTTTAGTAGACTTGGCGTGAAGCCAAAGTGGCGAAGACATCGGGTTCTACCGATGCTCCACCACTTTCGCATTTATTTCATTCCTGCCACCACAGTGACACAACGGCTCAAGTCGAAGTGTTTCTTGATTGCAGCATTGACACTATCGACGGTGACTTTGTCGAAGCGATCATTTTGCTGGTCAAGCCACTTAGAACAGCGCTGGCAGTACTCGTTGTTAGCAAGTACGTTTGCGATGCCCAGAGTGCTCGACATAGAAATGGCAAACTTGCCTTTCATATTCGACTTCTCACGAGCGAGTTGCTCTTCGCTCAGTCCCTTGGAATAGAACTCCTGCCAGACATCGTCGATGAGCGAAAGCGCCTTGTCGACGTCGGCAGATTTGGTGGCAAACTGGATGTCCCAGATGCCGCCCTTGATGAAGAGATTGGAGAAATTGGACACGATACCATAGGTGAGACCATGTGTATCGCGCACCATTTTGCCAAGACGCCCCATCATGGTGTCTCCACCAAGATGAGAGTTGGCTATAAGCGCATCGGTGATGTCGCTTGAAAAACGATCGAGATCGACTGGCAAACCAATCACAATGTCGGGTCGGTCTTGACCAGGCATCTCAAGATTAATTCGCTGCGACAAAGATGGCAGCGTAAACACAGGTGCTGAGAGCATCACGGCTTGCGGACCGGACCACTTCTTCATCGACTCTGGAATGAAATCCAACACCTTGTCGGCATCGAAGTCACCAACAATGGCAAGCACAGTGGCGCTAGGCGTCCAGTACTTGGAGTGGAAATGAATGAGATCGTCTCGATTAATCGATGCAAGCTCACGCTGTGCCTCATCGTAACTGGGACGACGCATCAAGTGACCCGGCTGATAGAGAGCCTGATTCAACGCCAAAATTCCCATCTCCGCCGTGTCGCTTGCGCAGTCCTTAAGCGCGCTTTTGAAGCGCGATTTGGTCAGGCGCAGGTCTCGCAGTTTGAAAGATGGGTTAGTTATGACTTCGCCCAGAAGCGAAAGGTAGTTGCCCAGGTCGTCCTTCACCACTGTCGCGGCGTATTTGGTGCGAGTTTCGCCGATTTCAAAATCGAGCAAAGCATCCATCTCGTGGCAGAGCTTTGAGATTTGGTCTTTGCTGATTTTGTCGGTTCCATTCGCCAAGGACATGGCGACAATTTCAGGCGTCATTGACTGACCGCAAGGTGCGTGCAATTCGCCTGCTCGAGTAAAGCCGCTGACACTCACTGTTCCCGTGCCCGGAGTGGACATCGAAATAACAGTGAGACCGTTTGGCAGTATCGTCTTTTTGACGCGCTCGTTGAAGCTAAAGCGCAATCTCGTCTTGTCGCCGCTAGACACATGGTCAGATGCCAGAATCGAGTTCTGGTCAGCAATTGGCGCGAGATTCGGCTCAAGATTTTGAGCTTCATCATCGGATTCGGGAACAAAGTTCGTCACCGTATTTGGTGCCACGAGATGGCCCACGGTACGGTTCGATTTCTTGAAATAGGTCTTTGCCACTCTCATGACGTCGTCTGCAGTGACGGCGTCAATTAAGTCTGGGACCTGAAAACGCCACTGCCAATGCACGCAAGCTTGACTTTCCGCCAGAAATTCGGCAAATGACTTCAAGTCGTCGCGTTTGATGGCCGTGTCTTTGCGGGCGAACGTTTTGATGCTTTGCAAAAGCTCTGCATCAATCGGTGTCGTCTTGAAGTGCTCGATGCAGTCGTGCAAGAGAGCTTCAACTTCATCGGGCGACACGTCGCTCTGACACGTGGCAGTGAAATGAAAGAGAGCAGGGTGCACATTCTCCTGATTTACAGCGTTGACTTCAGTAGCCTTTTCGCTTTCAATCAGGGTCTTGTACAAAATCGAATCTGGCTTTTCTTCCGATCCAAGCGCGTAAGCGAGGACCGAGAGGGCAGCCGTGTCTTCGTGAGTAGCTTCGGGAATGTGATACCCGATAATCACCCGCGGTTCGATTTCATCCTTCCACTTCAAAGTAAAGCGCCGTTCGCCATTCTGAGCCGGTTCCACCGTGTCGACGGTGGGGATGGGCTTTGGCGAAGCGGGTAATGTGCCGTAGTGCTGCTTGATCATCTCAAGGGCAGCAAGGCTTTCGAAATCACCGACCAGAATAACAGTGGCGTTATTGGGCCAGTAAAAGGCGTTGTTAAACTCCTTCAACTGCTGGGCGGTACTCGCCTTCAAGTCCTTGGGCGAACCAAGGACTGAAATGCGATAAGGATGGACTTTGAAGGCTTTCGCCATCAATTTGTCAGTCAAAGCGTCGTCGGGGTCTTTCTTGTACTTGGCGATTTCGTCAAGCACAACTTTGACTTCGGCGGCGTGGTCGGCGTCTGAAAAGGGCAAGTTGCGCATGCGCAGAGCTTCCATCGAGATGATGGTTTTCAGATGCTCGCTTGGAGAGATCACGTAAAAGTCAGTGACATCGTGGCCGGTGCTGGCGTTGTTGTCGGCGCCAAAGGCGTTTAATGTCTCATCGAAGTTGTTTGCCTTGTACTTGAGGTGTTCAAGCAGGTGGGCAAATCCGGATTGACCGGTGCCTTCGTTAGCTCCACCTACGCCGTAGAGGACGAGGTGTACGATGACCGGAGCGCTGTGGTTCTCCACAAGCAAAATTCGCAGGCCATTTGCATCGAGGCGGTATTCACTCACCGAGGCATGTTCGCCGACTTTGGAAATTCCAAGCGAGCGGAGCTGTTGAGTCTTGCTCCACATGTTAGATCTCCTTTCTATGCTAGAGGTGTTACGCATCGAAAGACTTGAATGTCTTTTCAAAAGCGTAATTCCAGGCATTTTAGAGTAGTTGGTGTAGAGAGTTAAGAGTTCAAGAGAGAAAAAAGTGGTGCCTATGAATAAGCTTTTCAAGGACTTGGAATCAAGCTATGTACTAAAAGAAGCTCATTGAAACTAATGACGCGTCCGGAGATGCAAAAGCAACAAGGCTTTTAATATCTCGCGAAACTAGCTTATACTGACATCGACAGATGTTATGAGTGGCTTTTAAGTACCTTGCAAAGCTCGAAAACATCTTCAAAATTGTTGTAAAGCGGGGTCGGTGCAAGGCGAATGATATTGGGCTCGCGAAAGTCGCAAATGACACCTTTCTTGCTTAAATCTTTCACTAACGCTTTGGCGTCACCACCCACGGTGACACTAAGCTGACATCCGCGCTGAGTCTGGTCTTTAGGAGTTGTAATCTGAATATATCCACTCATTTGCTCAAGCAAAAATTCAAGATAACCAGTTAAAAGTTCGCTCTTCTTGCGCAATTCGCCAATAGTTGCTTTGTCGAATAATTCCATGGATGCTCGAAGCGCTGCTAACTGAAATATAGGCGGGTTGCTCAATTGCCAGGCTTCGGCAGTAGGAATCGGGTCGAAATCAGGTCCCATTTGAAAGCGTGTTTTTTTATTTGTGCCCCACCAACCTTCAAAACGTGGAATGTCTTTTTGTCCCAGATGACGCTCATGAATAAAGCATCCAGCAAGTGATCCCGGACCAGAATTTAGATATTTATACGAGCACCAGACGGCAAAATCCAGACCCCAATCATGCAATTTAAGATGCAGATTTCCCGCTCCATGAGCCAGATTTGTACCGCAGTATGCACCGACTTTGTGAGCTGCCAAAGCGATATTTTTTAAATCAAAAGCCTGTCCGGTTAGATAATTGACATTGCCCAACATGACTAGGGCAAGCGAATCTTTGAGTTCGTCTATTTTTGAAATAATATCTTCGTGTCGCAGAGTTTTCTCGCCATCACGCGGCCAGAGTTCGACTATCGCTTCTTTGGGATCGAATCTGTGAAAACGTGCTTGTGAATCGACGGCATATTTGTCTGATGGAAAGGAGCCACCCTCCACAAGAATTTTGAATCGTTTCTTGTCCGGTCTGTAAAATGTCACCATCATCAAATGCAAATTGACAGTCAAAGTGTTCATCACCACTACTTCTTCGGGCTTGGCGCCAACAAGTCTTGCGGTAGAATCTGTCAAAAATTCGTGATAAGGCAACCAGGGATGACGTGCTTCAAAGTGTCCCTCGACGCCCCATTGCTCCCAGTCTTCTAATTCTTCGACGATGAACTGGCGGACTTTTTTAGGCTGCAAGCCAAGAGAATTACCAGCAAAATAAAGACACTGTTTGTCATTCACTTTAGGAAATAAGAATTCGCTGCGATAGTGTTTGAGCGGGTCTTGCTCGTCCATCTTTTTTGCGAATTCTGCTGTGTTTTCGTATTTAACTTTGGTGGCTGACATTGTGTTGTCACTCATTTGGTCTTTGCGACCTCCGGAATCAAGGGCTTTGCAAACTGATATTGTACACATGCTACCCTCAACGAGTATGGCTTTTAAAAAAAAATCTGGACGCTTTTGACGCCACTTCTAGTGCTCGGACCAGCCTATGCCAGGTCATTCTAGTCGCACTGAAAAATCTTCCTAGCAAAAGACTCGTGAATGCAGGGGGCGCAAGACCCTGCGTTCTTTGTTCGTAATTCCGCCGCCTTAGGTTTTGAATAGTGACATTGAATGTGGTGCATTCGTGAATGGTTTTACTAGTCGGAGAGAAACCGGAGAATGTCGTACCTCAGAGTTGCGCAGTCATATTTGGCGGCAGGAAGTGTAAAGCAATTTTTCAAATATTTCAAATTATGACTTTACCAAAGGTAATGCAAGTTGCACCACTAGTAGTGCGACTAATTTAAGTGTGCTTAATCTGTGGTTGCGGTTTAAATAACCCGAAGCGTTTGCTGCGTAAAGGCTACAAGATTTTGATCGTAGACTCTGATGCTGCAAGCCGCTACCGCAATTAGCGCAACTTTTTTTGCGAGCTGAATTTGGATTGTCGGTAAAAACTCTGACATAGCCATGGATAGCGCGTCTTGCTCTTCGAAATATAAAGAATATGTGAAATTTTCGGTTAGCGCGAAATAAAGGAAAAGGGAGGCGGGATTTTCGTAGGGTCTGAATACGACTTCCACCCACCGATTAAGGACCCCGCCAACACTACTAGAATAATCTGTGACTTCCATTCCGTCTACAGAAAAAAGCCAGTTAATGGCACGGATAGTTCTGTTTTCTTACCATTGCTGAATTTGCGGGTAATCAACTGCTAGCGCTAGTCGCAGAAAGTAAACGCAACCAGGTAATTTCAAATCAAACCTGGTTCCGTTTATTTTCTCTCTGGCTTGCAAAAGCTTTTTAAAAATCTAAACTCAATCAAAAAAGAAAGAAACAACTTTGAAAAAGCGAAAACAGAAATTCGCTGATTCACGCTTGTTCGGTGTGGACGTGTCACATCATCAAAATATGGTGGATTGGCGCAAAGCCGCTGATGCAGGCGTTGTATTTGCCTTTCTAAAGGCAACAGAAGCATCGACATTTGTCGATCGTCGCTTTGCCTTTAATTGGAGTGAGACCAAGAAGAACGGGATGGTAAGAGGTTCTTACCATTTTTTTCGTCCAAGATCTTCTGTCGAATCTCAGATCTCCAATTTTTTGGGTGTGCAAGGCAAGCTTGAGGTGGGCGACTTGCCCCCTGTGCTTGACCTTGAAGTGCCCGAATCCTGGCGCAGTCTTTCACTCAAAAAGCGCATTGCTATAGTTAGGCAATGGCTTGATGCTGTGGAGGCGGCGCTTGGTATTAAACCTATCATTTATCTTAGCTCAAGCTTTCCTGGCGACGTGTTGGGAAATGACGCGTTCTTGAAGAACTATCTGCTCTGGGTGGCGAATTACAAGGTATCAAAACCTAGAGTTCCTGCACCTTGGAGCAATTGGAATTTCTGGCAATTTAGCGAGACGGGCAAGGTTACTGGTGTTCCGACCGGTGCAGTCGATCTCAATTGGTTTCAAGGATCACGATCTGATCTTATGAAAATTACCGTGCAGTCTTGATTGTGCTTCGATGAAAGATTCCAATCAAGATAAAACCGGTAAATTATCTGGCGATCCGAACACGCCTCCGGCACCTCAAGTGCCAGGACGTGACGTTTATTTCGACCGAATCATCAAGTTCGTACCAGCCCCGTTGCTAGCCGGTTATGCGGCTGCAACTGGAATGATCTTAGAAGATCCGGTCCACATCCAGCTTTTGTCCTGGGTTGTATTTGGCGTGATATGGGCTATGTGCCCACTCTACGTTATTTACATTCCCGGCGAAGCTCAACAAAACGAAGACTGCTCCAAGCGATTCCATATATTGGCGAGCATAATTTGCTTTCCGGTTTGGGCATTTGCATTGGGTGGACCCTTCTCTTATATAGAAGGATATCGTCCTCTGTATGGAGCATTGGTCCTCGTTTTTGCGAGCCTCATCTTGCCATTAATTCAAAAAATGGTAATGAAGCTCGAATTTTTTAGATACAAGACTGTTTAGGTAAATCCACTTTTAGTGGCTACCTTACAGGTTTTCGCTCTAAGAAAACAAACCTCTTGCTCAAGACAAATGTTTGGGCAAGTAAATCAACTCCTAAATAAGGAGACTATAAATGAAACTACAATTTTTACGATGGCTGCTTCCAGCCATCGTACCAGCTGCGCTTATGTTGGGTGCAGCAAGTCCTGTAAGCGCACAAGCGCTACACTACACCTGTAGCAACGGAACCAATCCGGTTCCGACTTCGAGACCAGATTCTGACATCATTATCGAGCAAGATTCTGATTGCCAGTTCGATCACGCTGTAACCGCAAGAGCCATCAGTATCAATATTCAAGGTTCTATTACTTCAAGCAATGGAAAGATAGAGGCCACTACTGGCGCTCTGGATGTCCTGACAAGTGGAGATATGAATTTCACATCAGGCAATCTCTTGGGCGGTACAGTAGTTCGGCTTGATTCAGGAGGTTTCATCAAAGTTGCGGATGAGGTGATATCAAATGTGAAGCAAGATCCTAACTTGGACCTTGCCAACATACTTATTCAAGCTAATGGCAATATCTCAGTCCGGCGCGTAAAAACCAATGGCAAAGATGCTGGGCCAAGCTCCCCTCGATCGGGGGCTGTTCAGATTGATGCCTACCGTTTCGGAGGCGCCACGATGCCGTTCATTATCGGTCAAGCAAGTGATAACGGAATTACAGAATTTATTGACACGAGGAGTGTTGATGGTGGTGGAAATAATCCCACTTTCACTAAAGGTGGAGTCCGGATCACTAACGGCAATGATTCTTCAACCGCCGGTATTACAGTCAAAACCTCGAATAGTATTAGGGTTGAAAACTCAAACTCTAAGTCAGGTTGGATTATCCTGAATGCTCAAAAGGGAGTCATTACCTTGGAGGGCAACTTGAAATCCGATGGTGTGGCAGGAAAGGGGGCAGGTAATATCTTCCTTTTTGCTGATACTGTCGCTACTCAGGGCGATATCAAAATATCAGCAACGCAAGACGACTCAACGACTTCTGGTCATCAGATTCTCATCTCTGCAGCTAATTTACAATATTCAGGTAGTGGGCTTCAGATAAAGGCTGATGGAAAAGCTAATCCATCAGTGGTTTCGATATATGTTGTTCCAGATGGGAACGTTGTTCCTTTAAGCAACAATAACGTAGCCGCTCTCCTTTGGACTTTTCAGCAGCCGACTCCGCTGGGTCAGTTAAATAAGGTCCTTAATGTTACGGGAATGGATGGAGCGCCACTAACCATCAGTGCAAATGGCAATGACGCTCAAATTTTGGTTTCTGGCTACCCAATCTATTTTGTTGGAGGTGATTTGACAATTCGAGCCAAAGGCTCATCCAATCAGAAGATCACAATGGGCTACTTTGGCTCTTTTGAAAACAAAGATGGCTTATTCTTTTTGAACACCGGTAAAGTTCTCGTTGATGCCAGTGCCATTAATGGTAGTGGCAATGCTGGGATCGTCTACATTAGCGTGGATAAGTCGCGATTCAATGCCACTAAAACAACCTTCAAGTCAAGCGTACCAGATGGTGGCACTGGTAAGGGTGGTGATCTCTACTTCATCTCAAAGATGATAGATCAGCTTGAAAATCAACCAAAAGTAGAATTCATCGCCGATGGAGGAAACGGACTGGGTGGTAACATTTTCTTCCAAACTGAAAACAATACCGCCGATCTCAGGCTGGGAAATGGAGACTTCTCCTTCTCTGCCAAAGGCGGAGCAAATTCCACTGGTCAGGGAAGCAATGTCCTGATTCTCAATAATAGCCCTTCGCTATTAACCCGCATTGTTAAACCTAATGAAAATGAGCCTGCGGTAGATGTTTCAGCATCAGATGGTAATGGTGGTTTCATTAAAATTGCTGGCTCGTCAAATGTTGCGCTGCCAGATAGTAAATATCCGCAACAGGACTTTGTCGCATTGGACGCACGGGGTAGTGCAAATGGTGGATACGTTTACTTTGGAGTACCCGACCAAACCGGTAAGAAAGTTAATAACAGAGTTAACTTTATCGCTGCTATTAACGTCAAAGGCGAATCCGGCATGCAAGGAACTGGCAGTAGAATTGGTGTTGACGTGGATGGCTCTCAGCCTATCTTCTGCGTTCAACGTAAAGTTGGTAATGGTAGTGACTGGCCTAAGACCTACTGGAACTGTGCAAGCCCAGATAATCCCTCTCCGGAGGAATTTTCAATCGTGGAAGCTGCGCAAAGTTTGCCGACTGAAATGAAGGAGCTCTTGGGAAATGCTATTACACCCAGCAATCCTGACATCCAGATTTTCGTCATGGGCGAGATAATCCCATCCTACTTCAAATACTTCTTTTTGCAAGAAAATGGTCCCGCGGATCTTCAATACGGAATCTCGAATACCAGACCAAACAGGATATCTACGGCGTTTACGCTTGTAGAACTTCCTGATGGAAGCACAGTTTCTGCAGTCTCTGCAAGTGGTAGTACGACGATAGTAAAAGGTACGATCGTTCATGAGCTTGGTCATAATATTGACTGGACAACGGGTTCTCCGTCTGTTTTGGATCCGACATTCGATAACAACTTTACTACGGATTGGGGGGCGCTAAATGCCAAAGCGTGTACAGATGTATTCTTCAAGTCCACATGCGACCAATATCCAAATAAGACGAACCAAGAAAGGTTTGCTAAACGCTTTCCGGGCATTGAAAGTAACTTTTTAAACAAGCCCGCCAATAAAGACAACTTTAAAAGTGAACTTTTTGCCGCCATGTTTGAACATGTAATCGGCAGCACAGCCTCACCTTCGTATCAGGTGGAGCCGGAGCTGGAAAAGGCTCTTGCTGCTTTCACCAGTGTGAAATCTTTCATGAACACCTTTGTTCATCAGAATCACACTAAGGTTAACTAGATCGAGAGCTTCTTCTATTTGTAAAAAATATAGCAAATAGAATTCCGCCGAGGAGGGCAGGTACAATCAGTGCCTGCCCTCCTTTAACGGGGTGCCAATCATATGATTTATAGCAATCTCGTATGCGATAGGTTTTTATTCTATTATTTTCAAAGACTACATCCAGAAAGAATGAACTCTTGAGGTCATTGCTAAAGCTGGGAGCCAGCTGATACGCAAATTCATTTTCTTTTTTGCTTGTTGGTTGACCCCACAGGCAGTCAGCCTGTGTCTTAGTCATATTTTCAAGTCGAGGCATTTCACCGTAATTCCATAGACTCCCTTCTATGGGATTAAGTAACATGGTTTTAGGTGTTTTCTTTATTATTGCAACGAAGAGATTTGTACCAGGTCGTTTCAAAAGTATGTAGCCATATCCTGTAGGAAGTTCGCCTGCCCCATGTCCACAGGTATCAATAGGAAATGCTGAAGGTATGTGGGAATACTTGATACTGCATTTGCTCAGTTTTTCTGCCTCATTACAGAATCCAGGATTACCCAAAACCAAACAAAATAATAAAAGCGCCCACTGTAATGCTCTCATCGATTAGTACTCCGTCTTCTAATTATGAGCTAATCACGAAAATGGATAACTGAGAATGGGTAAAACCGTAACGGTTTCATTTCCGTTATGGAAATTTATGTTGACGCGGTTTGGACAGCAAATCCTTTGAACTCTTCAGAAAAAATTTTGCCCGACGCTTGTCAAGATTCTTTACCTCGGAGTGGGCAGCGACGAGGACCGTCACTCCTTCGCGCCTGTCAAAGGCGAGAAGTGCACCGTTAGTATAAGACAGGATAAAGAGTGGTCAGTTTTTTATTATGATTAAAGAGGAGGTGAGGTGGTGATCGATATGAATAAAACGGTTTTAGTCCTTACCCTGATGTATTTCTCTTTTAATGAGCCTTGCTGGTCAGAAGAAAAAGTTCAAATATTTCCTAAAGACAGAGAATGGAAAAAAGGGGAAGTAGCTTACAGCGTATACGGCTGCGGTAAGCCTTCACTGTTCAATTTAGAAAGAACAGAAGTTCCTAAATGGATGAAAAAAATGAGTACAAGATTTCGGGAAACTGGAAATATAAAGGAAGTCCCCGAAAATTCAGAACTTGTACTTAAATTCACTCTTGATTCGGATGGCAACGCTCAAAACATTGAAGTATTAAAATCGTCGGGCAATAAAGATTTGGAATCCAAAGCTGCGGACTTCATTAAAAATGCTGGACCATTTCCTGTGGCTTCTGAAGAAGTATGGAACAAAGATGGATTCACTATTACTTTTGGTAATCCACCGACTTTGGCATTCAAAAAATATATTCAGCTCAAAATGAATTTAGTTAAGTAACTGTGTTGGCTTAGTTTCACCAAGAAATTCAACTAGGACGTGATACTGCGAGGTCGAATTGACACATTCATGTTTCTGAAAGCTAGAGGATATAGAAATTGGTAGCCTTAACGCAAAGCCGCTACCAGACTCGGACTTTGATGCTGGTCAATCCACTGATCGATTCTTGCAACTACGTTTTTGCTCACTTCTTTTTCTTCTAAAAGTAAGTGTTCTTCCTGATCGAACATAACTAGTTCTTTGTCCTGAGTTTTCAATTCGTCGAATAATTTTGTAGTTCCACTTGGTTTTATAAGCTTATCTAGTTTGCCTTGAAGAACTAGAACAGGAGTCGAGTTTATCGATCTGGCAAATGCAATTCCGTGTTTCATAAAGTGATTGAATCGATATAATTCTGAGATTGAAAATTGCAACCGAGCGTATCTGTCGTTTCTCCAGGTGCTGCGAAGAGCTTGATTAGATGAGGCTCTTCTGACCACACTCTTATCGACGTCAATGTGTCCGCCTGCGCTGAATAAATATTTTGCAGCTACCAATAAATTGGCGCTTGGTCCTTGAGTGCGGGCATAGGCAGGGACAGAAGCAATAACTCCATCGACATCTCCTTCGTGCTGAGACGCGTACGCAAGTGCAATCGCTCCTCCCATAGATTCGCCTATGATGTAGATTTTGGCGCCTGGATAAGTAGTCTTGATCGTGCTTACAAGTTGGTCGATATCATTGATAGCGTTCTTGAAATTCAAGGCGCGGTAAGGGCAATAGCGCTGCCAGTCACCAAAGCCACGCACGTCCATAGCGTATGTAGTAATATCTCTCTTTTTCATTTCTTGAGAAAAAGCATCATAAGAGCCCTTGTGTAGCCCGAATCCGTGGATAGCAATTGCTACTGCTTTTGGAGAGTTTACGCTTTTATTTATAAGTGTAGGCACCGAAGAGTAGCATCTAGTCTCGGCTTTGGCGGCAGAAGCTAGCAGCAGTTGCATAAACAAAGCTAGAGCGATTAAGAGAATATGTTGCAATCGTCTTTTGAGATAGATGAGTGTAGAGTTCATTTTGAGCACCTCGCAGGAGGACGCCTTAAGCACGCGCCTGCCAGCAGTTCTTTTTTCTGCTTTGCTTGCGTTAGATTGGGGGTCCGTTATTAATAGAATAGACCGGTCGGTCTAATGTGTCAAGTCTTTCTCAAAATAATCCGCCAGTCTGGTACTTCGGCGTTTGTTTGGATTTAGTCTTACTATTATTACATATAGTTGACTTTGGCCAAAAAAATTTGGGGAGGATAAACAGAGGAGTACCAACCATTGCTGGTTACCACTCCTCTGCTTACCTAACTCTCGATCAAAGGTGCCGGCTAAGCAGTGCTTGCCAGACCATCTTCAGCAACAGGCAGAGCCCCAGGAACAAGAAGAGAAGAAGCATAAACATCAAAGTGAGACCACACGCCAGACGCATGTCGTCACCTGCGTTATAGACCGCCAGAGCGATGCAAAATAAGACTGAAATAGCAGTTGCTGCGTATGCGTATTTGAGCTTGTCCATCGATTTACCTTTCGATTGGATAGTGTTTAGAGAGGAAAACGACTCCGGAACAGGGGATGCCTGAACCGGAGTCGCTAGTGCCTAGAGACTACTTAAGCGCTGCGTTTTGAAAACGCGCGCGTTAGTGCCTCGACTGCATCGGTGCCACGCGCTCGTTGGGGGGAGCGATGACGAAACGGAGATTGTCTTTCGGGCGATTGAATCTCGCCAGAAGGTTGCCCAGAGAGATGAGTCCTGTGTTGCCGCACACGAAGGTGGTGCCGGCGGGGACTTCATACAGGTCAGCGGTGAGCTTCCAGGGGCAGGAATAGATCTTTTGACCTGAGCCCTTTGGCTTTCCGCTATTCGAATTCTGACCGTGCATGGGAACTCCTTTCGATCTTGCAGTTAGTGAGTTGCTTTCTTCACGGGGCGAGGAAAGCAGGTTCGGAGCAGAATTTTCAGTTCTGCGGAGCGCGACGGCGAGCGGCTGCGGTGCGATCGAGAATGGTTTTCACGACCTCCTTCTGTGCCGCAGCGACGTCTTCGGGGGTCGGGTTTTGACCCTTACCCGAGCGCAGGAGACGTGAATTCACCGACGAGTCGATGGTGTCGAGGACGCGTTGAGCGTTTGCGATTGGCGAGTAAAGCTTCATCGTCTCTTCGACGACGTTCGACACGTCTTGCTGACGCTTGGCGAAAAGCTGCGGGTTGCGCATGATGACGACGCTCAGGGCGACGTTGAATTCCTGCACAGTGGCCAGCATCGATTCGTCTTGCGTGGCAAGAACTGTCCGCATATCTGCGACGAGGGCAATGACCTTGTCGAGGACTTCGGCGGTCTTGGTCTCGTCGGGGGAAGCGGCAATGTATTCGCGCACCAGAGCTTGAAAGCTTGTCACCTTCTCCTTCGACGCCTGAGCGAGCGCTTGTCCGGCTGGCTCCTTGAGCTTGTCTTGAAGAGCTTTGGTCTTGACCTGAAGCTCAGTCAGATTGGTCTCGAAGGTCTGGTTGGCGCTGTATTCGCCGATTTTGGGAGCGACGACGAGCACGTATGCGGCGACCACTGCAAGCGAAGCGAGCAGCCACACGATTGGGTTCTTAAACAGTTTCTTGAACATTGGGTGTCCTTTGTTCGAGGTTGCATCTAGTTTAATTACGTCGTTCTACTGGACGGCATGCTCAATCAAGACACAACTTGTGGGTGGTGCTTTGGTGGAGATGCTGATTGGAACAGTAAGAACGGGTATTTAGAGAGAAAACCAAATTAAGAAGCGAATAGATAACTCATGACTACCATTTGGATAGGACACGGTAATAATTAATGATGATAAATAGAAGATGAAATATGTGGTAATAAAGCTTAAAAGGTAAACAGAGCTGTTGATTTGGTATTTATAAGCAACCAAAATCCGGGTTAGCGAACCTGAGCTAACTACTACTTTGATGCTCTTGTAAAAGCATGAGATGCGGTTTACCATTAACGGCTTGTAATCGTTTTTAGCTGTTTCTATCGCAGGATTCTAGTAGCAATGCGAGACTTCGTTAGTTTTTTTGTTAACGGCAAACAAGTCAATGTCAGTGGTGCCGCTGTATTCAAGCCACTTACAGAGTATCTCAGAGAAGACATGCGTCTGGTCGGAACCAAAGTCGTCTGTGCCGAAGGTGACTGTGGTGCCTGCACTATCTTTGAAGGCCGGCTTGATTCAAGTCAAAATAAAATCGACTACAAACCAATTAACGCATGTATTAAATATGTCATGCAAATGGATGGCTGCCACGTTGTAACAGTCGAAGGTGTTTCTTTTGAAGAACCACTAAATGCGGTGCAAAAAGCTATGGTCGACGGACACGGCGCCCAGTGCGGTTTTTGCACTCCCGGATTTATTATGGCTATGTCTGGTCTGTGCGAAAAAGCGTTGTCTTGTAAAACTAAGATAGATAGCCAATCTTCAAAAGAAGCTTTAACCGGAAATCTGTGTCGATGCACCGGATACGAATCTATTATTAGTTCGGCTTGCGCCATTAACACCGCTGAATATAAGCCGGTTGCCACACTTTATCCTGATGAAAATATTGTCCCTGAACTTAAAAAGATCAGTGGGCAAAAAGTCGAAATTAAAACGGAAAAATATCATACTTTCCTTCCTACAACCCTGGAAGAGCTAGCTTCAATTAAAGAGCAAAACAAAGGTTTGCGCATCATTTCTGGTGGCACAGATCTTGGTGTAGTGATGAACAAAATGGAATGGGTTCCAGAAATAACTGCCTGCACAGCCAACTTGAGCGATGCGCGTATGATTATTGAAAAAGACAATAAACTAATAATCGGATCCAATGTAACGCTCGCACAAGTCGAAGAATATCTCAAAGACAAGTGTCCAGAGTTCAGCAAGTTGTTTGAACTATTTGGATCTCCTCAAATTCGCTATGCTGGAACACTAGTGGGCAATATCGCAAACGCCTCTCCTATTGCCGATACTCCGCCATTTTTGTTTGTGATGGATGCAGAGCTCGAACTTACAAGCAAAAGCAAAAGACGCATGGTGCCAATCACCAAATTTTATAAAGGATATAAGGACTTAGATTTAAATCATGACGAAGTTATTGCCGCTGTTCATCTGCCTCTTCCACACAAAAATGAAATAGTAAAACTCTATAAAGTATCGCGTCGCATTCATCTAGATATTTCTTCCTTTACTGCTGCATTTTGCTTGAAGATAAATCAAGACAAAATAGAGCAAGCCGCAGTCGCTTTAGGCGGTGTGGGACCGGTTGTGGTTCGTGCCATCGAAGTGGAAAAATTCTTGACTGGTGCTCCATTAAATCGCGAAACATTCAAAAAAGCGGGCGAGATAGCGGCTGCCAACATCAAGCCAATCTCGGATGTGCGCGGTTCTTTAGATTTTCGATTGCGTTTGAGCGAAAACATTTTTCAAAAGCTCTACTTCGATTTGGGTAAAAAAGAACTATGTCGATAATTGGAAAAAACATTCCGCACGATGCGGCTTGCACTCACGTTCGCGGTGAGTCTGTTTACATAGACGATATGCCGCATGCTCAAGGTGAGCTTATTGTCGGCATTTTTGGGTCGCCTTATGCCCATGGCAGAATCAAAAAGCTGGACTTGAGCAAAGCGCAAAAAATTCCAGGGGTCGTTTGTCTTTTGACACACAAAGACCTTCATCACAACGTGTTTGGTCCTATTACTCAAGACGAAATTTTGCTAGTTGAAGAAGTTTCACAATTTGTCGGTGAGCCAATAGTTGTTATTGGGGCTGAAACAAGAGAAGCAATTAAGCAAGCAAAGGAAGCAATAGTTCTTGAAATGGAAGAACTGGAGCCGATTTTGACTATTAATCAGGCTATTGCCAAAAAATCTTTCATTGATAAAGTCTATAAAATCAATCGCGGAGACGTTGATGCCGCTTTTGAAACTGCCGATCACACACTCGATGGCGTTTTAGTCGTTGGTGGAGCAGAGCATTTTTATTTCGAGTCTCAGGCGTGTATTGCCTATCCTGGCGAAAATAACGAGCTAGTAGTTCATTCAAGCACCCAGAATCCAAGCGAGGTTCAACACACTATCGCGCATTTGTTGGGACTTAAACAAAGTGAAGTGGTCGTTATCACAAAGCGCATGGGCGGCGGATTTGGCGGCAAAGAGTGTCAGGCAACACATCCTGCTGTAATGGCTTGCATGATTGCACTGAAAACGAAACGCGCTGCTCGTCTTATTTTTAATAAAGACGACGACATGAAGCACACTGGCAAACGTCATCCTTTTCAAAATAGATACAAAGTCGCCTTCGACAATGAAGGTGTAATCAAAGCCGTTAAGTTTGATCTTTACGCAGATGGCGGCGCTTATAACGACTTATCTACCGCTGTAATTGGACGAGCGATTACTCACTCTGATAACGCATACTTTTTAGAAAACGCCCAACTGACAGGAACAATATGTCGCACTAATCTTCCTCCCAATACGGCTTTTCGTGGATTTGGTGGTCCGCAGGGCATTATTACCATCGAAAATGTAATGGAAGAAATCGCTCAGTATCTTGGACTGGATGCGCTCCTCGTTCGCCAACGCAATTTGTATGGAGTGGGCGATACGCGCAACACTGCCCCTTATGGACAAGTAATTTCAAATAATAATTTGCCTGCTATATTCGAGCAGTTGAGCGCTTCTTGCGATTATCGAAATCGCAGAAAAGAAATAGATAAATTCAACTCCGAAAGTGAAACCCATATTAAGGGTCTGGCTTTAACAGGCGTAAAATTCGGCATTTCCTTCACCAATACAATGCTCAATCAAGCTAATGCTTTAGTAAATGTATATCTTGATGGTTCAGTGCAAGTCTCGACTGGTGCGACAGAAATGGGACAGGGTGTCAATACTAATATGCGTATGTTAGCTTGCGATGAGTTTGGCATTCCAGTAGAGCATGTGCGTGTGATGGCAACTTCGACTGAGAAGAATAACAATACATCTGCAACGGCAGCGTCTTCGGCCACAGACTTAAACGGTTCAGCCACTGTGGATGCTTGCCGCAAAATCAAAGAAAACATTGCAAAAGCGGTTGAAATCCCGATGGACAGAATTTGTTTTGAAGACTCGAAAGTATTCGATAAGCAAAATCCTTCCAGTTCGCGCTCTTTTGTTGAAGCTGTATTTGCGACCTACAAGTCCAGAACATCGCTTGGTGAGCGTGGATTTTATGCCACTAAAGGCATTCACTTCGATTGGAGCAAAGGAGTAGGCGCGCCATTTTTGTATTTCACAATGGGCGCTGCTGTGAGCGAAGTTTTAATCGATAGATTCACTGGCACAATGACGGTAGAACGCTTTGATTTGTTGATGGATATTGGCAAATCAATTAATCCTGGCATAAACAAAGGGCAGATGGCTGGAGCTTTTATGCAAGGCATAGGCTGGATGACGAATGAAGAGCTGCGTTATTCTGACAAAGGTGCACTTTTAAACCATTCGCCCACTACTTACAAGATTCCCAATATCAATGATATTCCGGCGGTTTTTAATATCAACACAACAGACTTTTATAACACGCCAAACATTCGCGGCACAAAGGCTGTGGGCGAACCTCCGCTTGTGCTGGGTATTTCAGTCTATGCTGCCATTAAAAATGCACTATCTTATTTGACTGGATCTGAAAATCCGATTGCTCCTCTGAATATTCCAGCTTCACCCGAAGAAATATTGATGCGAATGGAATGTCACTATGAAAAGGCGAATGACGGAAAATGCACTGCTGGAGCGCTTCGCTTTAATGAATTCCATGATATTCAATTGCCTGAAATAATCTATAAAAATCTCAGACCGGTATCGAGTTCGGTGGCAGCAGCCAGATCAAGAAATGACTTGTCCGGCAAAACAAGTGAGAAAGCAAAAGCAATCTTAGATGTTTGAGTATTACACCCAGGTCAATAATTTGTTAGCCGCAGGCGAGTCGTTCGTTTCGGCTACTATGGTGGACTCTATTGGCAGCGTTCCTCAGAATAATGGCAGTAAAATGCTTGTGACCGCTGAAGGTCTTTATTATGGCACCGTAGGCGGTGGCAAAATCGAAAAAAGAGCGCTTGAAATATCGCGCGAAATGCTTGATGCTCAAAAAAACAGCAAATCTGATTCGGCTACTACAAGACTGGTAAAAGTCAATCTCAATCAGGATTTGGGCATGACTTGCGGAGGTTCAGTCACCCTTTATTTTGAGATTTTTGTCCCAGATCGCTGGAATATAATTATTTTTGGCGCTGGACATTGCAGTCAGGCATTAATTGAGAATCTGGTACGTCTCAACTGTCGTATTACCTGTATAGATCCCCGTCAAGTCTGGCTTGATAGACTACCCCATTCGTTCAATTTGGAAAAAATTTGTCTTTTTGACATGGTTTCTTATGTAGCCAAAATTCCCAAAGAGGCTTATGTAATCTTGATGACCATGGGACACAGTAGCGATAGTCCCATTATGCTTGAAATATTTAAACAATGGAAAGAGCGGCCGTTGTCCTATTTAGGTGTTATAGGAAGCAAGGCGAAAGCGGCACGTCTGATGCAAGACATCGACCAGGCCGGCTTTCCAGAAGACTACAAACAAAAAATATTTTGTCCAATTGGACTGCCAGTTGGCAATAACTCACCACAAGAAATTGCAATAAGCGTTGCTGCGCAGCTCTTAAGCGAGCGCGATAAGAATACAAATAGATGAGCAAATACGATTTTACTTTTATTACGTACAAAGATTTGCCCGAGCTTGATCCAGATGACAGGCTTGCTTTAGATGTTTTGAGAGCGCAGGGATTGAAATGCAATTATGCAGACTGGCGCGACCAATCTATTGATTGGAGCGAGGCTGGCCTATGCGTTTTGCGATCTACCTGGGATTATCATTTACACTATGAAGAATTTAGAGCTTTTTGCCAACAACGCCAAGAGCAGCTTGTAAACGACCTTGCTCTAGTAGAGTGGAACTGCGACAAAGTTTATTTATTAGAACTCGAACAAAAAAATATCGAGATAGTCCCGACCATTATGGCGCTCAAAGGCGAACCGCTTGAAACATTGCCACCAGTAGAGTGGAGCACTGTCATAGTAAAACCCACTATTGGTCTAGCTACCTGGGGCGTAAAGAAATTTTCGCTACCAAGACAAATAGACGAATATCGTGTGCACATGCGCAATCTATGCCAGTCTGGTGCGGTGCTAATTCAGAAATTTATGCCCGAAGTTTTAGAATACGGCGAGCGATCTCTGATGTATTTCAATGGTGAGTTCAGTCATTGCGCAAGAAAAAGTGCCTTTCAGGCACTGGCAGAAGCTGGCGGGGCGGGAGAATCATCGGTGGTAGCAAGTACTGCGGAAGTGGCGTTTGGACATAAAGTTTTAAACACGCTTGATAGAGAGCCTGTCTATGCGCGTGTTGATATCGTGCCAGATGAGAATGGAAGGCTATTTTTGATGGAGCTTGAATTAGTCGAACCTAGTTTGTTCTTGAGTTTTGACAAAGAAGCACCCATTCGCTTTGCTGAAGCGCTCAAAAATCGAGTTTTGCTACCTTCAAGCAGTGGATTAGACTAATAAGTCCTTAGATAATACTATGCTTTATAGTGGTACATCAGTCAAATTTTAATTGCTCAATGTGAAAAGCAAAAGTACCTCGGCCAATCTTGAAAGATTGGACCGAGGCGAGTTCAGCTTACGTTTCTAGTTGAGAATCAAAGTGAGCCTAGCGCTTTGCAAAGAAAGCGCCCCAGATATTGACGGCGAAGCCAGCGACCACCAGAAGAAGCTGCTGATCATGCGGCAGGATGTAGTGTCCAAATGGCAGCATCAAAAGGGGGGTGATGTTGCCTATGCCCATGACGGCAACGCGGCTTTCGACGCCCTCTTTGTCGTAGAGACGAACCAGGCTTGTCACCATCAATGGCCATCCGACCACAACAATGGCTGCCAGAGCGAAGACAAAAGCGGGCTTTGCGAAAAATGCCAGAAGAACCAGCGAAAGCATGGTGATGAATGTCACCATGAAGCGCAAATAGGTCTTCATGCCTTCGAGCTCTGCCCTTTCGTTGTTGAGTACGCAGGTCTTGCTCATCCCTCGATTCCTTAGACCGGAAAGGGCTTGGACTGAGCGCGCGGCTCCTTGCGGAACCAGGCGCCCCAGACGGCACAGACGAATGATGCGAAAGCCGGCCAGATGGTCAGGTCTGCAGGCATCAGATAGGCTCCAAACAGCAATACGACCAGGCTTGGGAACCAAGCCATGCCGAAGGCGGGGATTGTGACTTCAAGTCCGGAGCGTCCGTGCAAATTCATCTGCGTGCGAGCCCAGGAGGCCAGCCAGAGAGATATGCCGGAGGCGACAAAGGCGGTGGCCAGCGCCACGAAGGTGTTCCATTCGAGAGTGACCCAGCCGACAGCGAGTGCTGCACAGGCGGCGAAGATGACGGTGGGAGCGCTAAGAGTGCTCTTGTTGGCCTTCATGCTTTTTCCTTTTAGGTTGCTTTGATTGAGTTAGACGTAGCCATCTGCTTCGGGGTGTGAAACCTCGATGATGGCTGGCAAATTTTGGTTGAGATGAAAAACTAGTTAGAGACTTGAAACTTCAAGAGAATGGGAGAAAATGATTATCCAAACTATTCTTCTTGCATGGGGTGAATCAAGATAAGTCACTAATTCATTGCGCTCTTGCAACAGAAATTGGTTAGGTCATCTGCGCTAGGATTTATGATTTCTTTATGCTT
>JACCDG012095530.1_pt1 | contig 65205 bp, 53 predicted proteins | sample 7442471 | NCBI WGS metagenome assembly JACCDG01 (sample SAMN15323444, study PRJNA562643) | freshwater metagenome | isolation source: river surface water | place: USA:Blue River Watershed | collected 2017-08-17 | reverse complement strand
TTACATGCTCCACCCACAACTCACCCCTACACAACAAGCTCAAATCAAAACACTTTGGGACCGCGCCGAAGGAGTTGTGATCCTGGCTGGTGCTGGAATGAGTGTGGATTCTGGCTTGCCTGACTTTCGAGGCAACACAGGCTTGTGGACCACTGCCAAGGAAACCTTCATCACCAAAGCCACTGCTAAGGGATTTGATACAAATCCACTAGCCAGTTGGAATTTTTATGTGGAGCGGCTTATCAATTACCAAAACACTGAACCACACTCGGGTTACAATCAGCTACTACAACTGATCACCCTTAATGACAAAGACAGTTTTGTTGTAACCAGCAATGTGGATGGCCATTTTTTGACTGCTGGTTATGATCCAGGGCTGCTACATGAGATACATGGTGATCTCAGGAGTATTCAATGCAACCGGCCCTGTTGCAGAAATCTGCATCCTATGCCCAAGTTTACACAACTGTTGGCAGATGAGGCAGAAATCCCCCGATGCCCCTACTGCAAAGGAAAGGCTCGTCCAAACATTTTGATGTTTAATGACACAAAAGTCATTTGGACAAACATTGACCAAGGTGCAGAACGTTACAGAAATTGGGCCGCGCCAAAACTGGAAATTCTAGGAATTGAAATTGGGGCCGGCACAGGTATTCCCAGTATTAGGATTTTTGGTGAGGAACGCACAACAGCGCTCATAAGGATCAATCTTTATGAATCTGAAGTCTCACGGACGAGTGATTTTGGGCTGGCTAGCACAGCACTTGACGGCATTCAAACTCTGGTAGAGATCTGTAGGTAGCATCATTTAATCAAAATACAATGTGCAATCAAGATCCAAAAGTTGCTTTGAGCATTACACAGCTTCAACCAATATAAATAGTTGAAACCTGTTAGGAAACCATCCCATGAGTGACGACATCAAAAAATTCAAAGCCATTGTTGAAAATGCACACCTTGCCACACCAAAGCCAGCCCTAAATGAGGCTGTGGTTCAAAAGGCTCAGGCAATATTAGAAACTGTTGACACAACACGAGTTACAAAAGACAGTTTGTTTGGAGCACTCATCAACAGCGGACAAGTGGCGTCCAAAACTGAGGCAATGGATGTGTTGAGCGAGATGCGTGCTCAACTTCGCGCAGCTCGCACCAGATAGTCTACAAGAACTTTTTGTGTGAGCCCTAGTAATGTGCAAACTTTGCTAGGGCTCATTCACTGAGTAAATAATCTACAGATAGGATGTGGGATTATGCTGCTACGCGAAGTTTTTGATAGAGACGAGAGTGATGTTTTAGAAGCCCTGGGCAAATGGGGCACACTGGGAGCATTGGGATTGAGTGCGGCGTTGGGTGCCTACACCGGTGGAAGCGAAGCAGGAGCAATGGCCAAAAGCCTGCTGGGCAAAAGTGCTCCTGGACAAGAAAGAAACATAGCTCCTGCCCTGGCTGAGCCCTTGCCCACCAGTCCCGAAAAAGTCACAACAGCCAGTCTTCCCTTGCCTCCTATTCCCCCCAAAGCTGTTCCCACTGTGAAAACTGGGGGAAAGGAGACTCATCCCAATTTTCCAAAAAGTTTGGTGTCTCAACCAGAGGCTGAGCCCCGCGACAAAATCAACAGCTTTGTGGCCAGTTTTTTGCCCAGTATCCAAGAGGCAAATCAAGAGATACTTCGGGACAGAGCTTTGTTGAGGTCTCTCATGCAACGGCAGAGTATTACTGCTGCGCAACAAAATTGGATAGAAAAGAAACTGGAAGTGTATCGAGCCAAATCAGTGAGCGAGTTGTGGCAGAAGATGGATGTGATTCCGCCAAGCCTTGTGCTCAGTCAAGCTGGATTGGAAAGCGGCTGGGGCACCTCGGACATTGCACGTCAGTTCAATGCCTTTTTTGGGCAAAAAACCTGGGGCGATAAAAATGCTGTGATAGCTCCAGGTGGTGAACGATATCAAACTTTTGAAAATCCTGCCCAAAGCATCAAAAGCTACATGCACAACTTGAACAGTCATCCAGCTTACACCCCTTTGAGACAAACTCGTGCTCAACTTAGAAAAAGCAACAAGCCCATTACTGGTGATATTTTGGCCACAGGTTTGGAAAAATACAGCACCAGAGGCAAGGATTATGTGCAACAAGTACAACGCATGATCCGCGCCAGAAAGTGGACAGATTTGGATCGCAACTCTTAAGCCAGTATAATCCAAAATAAAATTTGGAGAACGGGTTTGAGCTACAAAGGTAAGATTGTTGTTTTGGGATTTGGCAGCATTGGCAGTGGACTTTTACCATTACTGCTGAAACATTTCCAACCAGAAAAGATTCTGGTTATTGGTGCCGATCACCGCAACATCAACATCGCAGCCAAATACAATGTGGCGCATATTATTCAACCACTCGAGCCTGACAATTACGAGAGCGTGTTGACGCGCTACGTACAGTCCGGGGATTTCCTAGTGAATTTGAGTGTGAACGTGAGTAGTAAGGCTCTAGTAGAGTGGTGCCAAACTCGTAAGGTTCTCTACCTAGACACTTGTATTGAGCCCTGGGAAGGATTTTACACCGACAGCAGTGTGCCAGTAGAGCGCAGGAGCAATTATGCACTTCGCCAAGAGATACTGGACTACAGAACCAGCTTGGGTCTCAGAGGCCAGGGCCCCACAGCCATTATGGCACACGGTGCAAATCCTGGATTGGTGAATCATTTTGTCAAGCGTGCACTTTTGAATATTGCACTCAAACTGGGAAGCAACCTAAACCCAAAAACACGAGCTGATTGGACCACTCTCGCACAAACACTGGGCTTGCAAGTGATCCACATTGCCGAGCGTGATACCCAAACACCACGCAGTCCCAAAGCCAGAGGCGAGTTTGTGAACACATGGAGTGTGGATGGCTTTGTCAGTGAGGGCTTGCAGCCCAGTGAATTGGGTTGGGGCACGCATGAGAAAAGTTTACCCCAGGATGCGCAACGTTTCAGCTTTGGTTGTCAGTCAGCAATTTACTTGAACAGGCCAGGTTGTGTTACCAAGGTACGTAGTTGGACACCGGGCGAAGGAGCGTATCAAGGTTGGCTGGTAACACACAACGAAAGCATCAGCATCGCAGATTACTTCAGCAACAGTGAGTATCGTCCCACAGTGCATTACGCATATCATCCCTGTGACTCAGCAGTGCTGAGCATGCACGAGCTGGCAGGCAAAAACTACACTCAACAAACCTCTCAAAGACTCATTGTGGATGAGGTAGACAGTGGTGTTGATGAGCTGGGTGTGTTGCTCATGGGAACGTTTGGTGCCTATTGGTATGGCAGCCACCTCAGTATTCAAGAGGCAAGGAAACTGGCTCCTCACAACAATGCCACAAGCTTGCAAGTGGTGGCACCAGTGCTGGCAGGAATTTTGTGGGCCATTGAGCACCCCAATGAGGGCATCCTGGAAGCTGATGAGCTGCCCTTCGAGGAGATTACCAGGGTAACTGATCCCTACATGGGAAATTTGATTGGAGCCTACACAAACTGGACACCACTGGAAAGTCGCGGACTTTTGTTTCCAGAAGAGGTTGACTCAAGCGATCCTTGGCAGTTCCTGAACTTTAGAGTCAGTTGACAAACTAGTAATGCATGTTATGCTCTAGGACTAGCGGAGCATCTCATGCATTGGATTATTCAAGACAACTTGTTTAACGAGCGCAACTATAGCAGCCTCCACGAGGCTCTAGTGCGTCTGCAGATACCTCATGACATTGTTAAGGTAATTCCGTTCACAACTGGGCTGCCCTGGGAACAGCGAATTACTCCCCTGGTAGACCCTCAAGGACATGTTATGGTGAGTGGGAGCATCAGCCTAGCTACACTGGCTACTGATCGTGGTTGGACCCCAGGCAGCTTTCACAATGAGAACCATGACTTTCAAGTGTGGCGTACTCACATGAGAGGTCATCTCCTCAATGAGGAGGCAGTGGTGTGCAAGTTTGGAGATGTGCCCCATTTGTGGGATCGCTTTTTTATTCGACCCACAGAAGACACCAAGAGCTTCAACGGGCAGATAATAGACTGGCAGGCGTTCATATCTTGGCAACGTAAGGTGATTGGATTGCGTGAGACCTATACCACTCTTGATGAGAACACTCCAGTAGTGGTGAGTGAACTCAAACAGATATATCGGGAGGCCCGGTTTTTTGTAGTAGATGGAGAAGTCATCACAGGCAGCACCTACAAGATTGGAAGCCGCGTTTGTCCCTCACCAGAAGTGCCGCCCACAATGTGGGAATATGCTCAACGCATGGCTGGAAAGTGGGGACCAGCTCGAGCCTATGTGATTGACTTGGCTCTTACTGACGATGCTGACGATGGATACAACAAGATTATTGAATACAACTGCTGCAATTGTGCAGGGTTTTATGAGATTGATGTGCAGAAATGGATTATGGCCATTGAAAACATGGAGTTTTAGGTGTTCAAGTTGCTGGCCAAGTTGCCTCAAAAACTGTGGGTAGCGTGTAGCGGTGGTGTAGACAGCATGGCAGTGGTAGATTTCTTGCGCCGTCGGCACCAAGTCACAGTGTGTTTTTTCCATCATGACACCGAAACAAGTTCAAAAGCGTTGAGCTTTCTCAGCACCTACTGTTATGAGAACTCCATTCCCATGCGAGTGGATTTTTTGGTTGATGCGTGCCCCAAAGGGGTTTCAATGGAAGAACATTGGCGCAACAGTCGATATGAGTTTTTGCACAGCATCGAAGGAGTTGTGGTAACAGCTCATCATCTCGATGACTGTGTGGAAACCTACCTATTCAACTGTTTGCACGGGAAAACACACACCATTCCCATGTGGCGGAACAATGTGGTTCGACCCTTTCTCACCACACCCAAGAGTGTGTTTGAAAGCTGGTGTGTGAGACATGAGGTGCCTTGGGTTGAGGATGAGAGCAATAAAGATTTGAAGTATATGCGGAATCACATTCGTCATAAGATTGTACCGGAGGCACTCAAGGTCAATCCAGGCTTGAGGAAGGTGGTCAAGCGGCTGGTTCTGCGGCAGATAGGACAGAACGACCTGTGCGAGTGATATATCTATCTACAACAGTATAATCGCTCTGCCCCGAACGGAACTTTCGTACACATATCTGCCTTTCAGATAACCAGGCTTTTAGTAATGTTACGTAATGTATTTCCTTTGTTATCCTATTTTCTAGGACAGTTGTATAACGAGGAATAGATCTTCCTTTGAGAGATTTTGGAGTACTTACTCTATTCATGTTCCATTTTTTGATACCTGCCGAGATTTTACTCCTAGTCTCTTCTGAAGACTTTGAACCTGTCCTGAGTTTGGCTATGTTCTGCCCAAACTCTTCAGGCATCTTGATTCCTTTGTTCCAAGGTACATGATTTCTTTTGGCCATTCTTTCTCGGGCTTTGGCTTTCTCTTGCTCAGGTACGATTCTGCCAGTGTTTTGTTCCCGAATAGCTATAGCCATATCACGCTTGATTATTTCATAGCGACTGGCGGTAATTTTATACCGGCTTTGGTTTTTGTTCGAAGAGGTCATCTTCCACAAGGCAAACAACATTTTTCTTTTGTGGCTACCGACTGTCATCTTTGTTAGCAACAGATGAGCAATATAATGTGCCTTTCCTGTCAGTCTGACTAAATTCTCGTGTGTGTTTGGCCCTTCCATACACCTAGGTATGATATGATGATTCTCAGTATATGTATCAACCGTCGGTGGATTATTTTGAGCTGAACTGATCAGGTCTATATACCAATTGGTATATTTGTTATTGATAAACATGGGTATCTCCAAGTAAATATGTGTGTGGGACAGCCTGGGTTCTCCAAGCCGGGTTTCCATTTGTTACAGCAAATGGATTACCATACGTATTTATGTCTTCGGTGTTGACAGACTGAGTTTTATCGCATAATATATGAACAGGTGATAAGGACGCATAACTCAATTGGTTAGAGTGGACCTCTCATAAAGGTCAAGTTCCAGGTTCGAGCCCTGGTGTGTCCACCAACTCTTTTCCCAATTGTAGGTTCAAGTCCTACTGCGTGGACCAATCCCCAAACATTTTGACCTCCACTTGGTCCTCTATTATAATCAGCCTATGCAACCCCCATTTGAATTCCGTGTGACTGATGTCATCACCGCCCAAACCCTTATCAACCAAAACTGGCCAACAAAAATCATCACACTCTTGGGTCAGGAGTATCCCGCAGGCATCCCAAGCCAAGGGCCTCACCACCTAACAGTTCAGCTGGATGACATCACCTATCCAGCACCAGGTTGGAATACGCCTTCAACATTTCATGTTGATAGTATTTTGAAATTCTCAAAAGGTTTTGAACCAACGGATCGAGTGTTGTTTCATTGTTTCGCAGGAATAAGCAGAAGCACTGCAACAGCAATCGGAGTGTTATGCCAACATCAGATCTCTCCAACTGAGGCAATTGCGTTGGTTGAACAATCTACCGCAGGGTTAGATCCCAATGAGCTGATCTTATTTCACTTTGACAGCCTGTTGGGATTGAAGTTGGGTTTGATGGACAGCTACCGAGGTTGGAGTGTGACTCAAAACGGAAGGCTAGTAAATCGGATCCCGCGCAACTTCTCAGCTGAGTTGGAGCGCAATGCTCGAGAATATTACAGTCAAATTTCTCAGCGAGCGAGCATCAAAAATATGGATCTGTTATAACCCAAACCGCTCCGCGTCGCATTATGTTCAGAGGATGTAGGTCCAGCCTACGGCCAATCCTGCTGAGTTGAGCAGTCATGAGGTTAACAACTTGCTGTGCCTCTTTGGATATATTGGTGCAGTCAATAGTAGCTTGATCAATCTCTATCCAGTGCGGTATTTCCATTTCAAGATTTTGATACAGTTGTTTGGCCACACAAAATGCCTCAGGCATCTCCAGTTTGAGATCATAAGCTGAGACTGGAGTAAGTTTTTCCATTCTCACATAACTGAACATTGTGCCTGGAAATTGTCTCTGTTCTCTACTGAATTTGGGAAAATGTGGGTTTTGCTGCACTTTCTGGGCCAAATCCACAAATTTGGTATAGAGGCTCCTTGTGGGGTAGATTTTCAGCACATAAGGCTTGCTGGGATGCTCGGCCACAGCCGCCTCACTCCCTCGGCCCAACACAGTCCAGCCACGCTCTCGCAACAGATTTGAAAGCTCTGTTCCAAACCCATAATTCAATTTTCCAATGGCTTTGAGCTCACGCTTCAGTTGTAATTCAGCTAATTGCATAGGATATTTACTGATTTAAGAAATAAATTCCATTTAAATAAACCAGCTGCTTTATTACGGGAGACCCGCTTTGATCATTGTGCTCAACACACCACACAGTCCATTAGCCGAGCTCATTCTTGGAGATCCTGTTCGACCTCACATTCCAATTGAAACTCGATTCAACAATGGCGAAGTTTGGATGCTCACCAATGAGCAAGATGATGTTGCCGCTGTGTTGTGTGTAAGTTGGCAAGACTTTGTGCCCGAGAGTGAAAGCCAGTTGTTCCAGTGCAGTGAAGTGAGCCCGAGTGTGGCTGTGTTTTACACAGTGTGGAGCCTTTCACCAGGATCAGGGCAAAGGATTATACAAGAGGCACAAAAGCGTTTGAAAACTCATTATTCCAATATCAAACGTGCGGTAACACTCAGTCCGCCCACAGACATGGCACGCAAGTTTCATCTCCGTAATGGTGCCACTGAGCTCAAAGTCAATCCCACCACTGTGAATTTTGAATACAGCTTGGCTTGACGATGCAGGGAATTTCTGCTATATAATCTCACACAAGGCAGCATAAGACAATGGTTAGTCAGCTGGACTCTAAATCCGGCGGTGTGAGTTCGAATCTCACTGGTGCCACCAAAAGTTTTTCAACAAAGGTTTTTTAGGCCAGCAGCATGCTATAGGTTGCACTAACATTTAGACTACATTTCAACCCGCAGAGGCAGTTATGCCCCTGCGGGTTTTTCATTATCAACTCAACAAAAAGGAACAACAGATGAAAGAGATTTTTTGCGACGAAGTGGTGTTTCACTTCAACAAAAAGCACCTCGAGGACAGCAGTGTGCCAATGTGGACGCTCAAAACCCGAGGTGAGTCGCTATATGTGAACCATGTGGACTGTCAATGCTCTTGGAGCACAAAAGAAACAAGCTCAAACCCTCACACCAAAGGCTCTATAAAAGTAAAAAACGCTATCCTAATCATCAATGATTTCAATGAGGCACAGTTACGACCTGGAACATCAGTGGACAAGTTGCGTATCAAGAGACAGGATCAAGGTTGGGTGCGAGTGGTGTGGGGCCGATCTAACGATGTGGAAATCAAAAAATACTTGAAGGACAGTGATGTCAAACACAGTGCCATAAAAAGGATTCAGGGGCTATGTGGCAGCGTCTACTACATTACTGACATCCACGGACCAGAAAATGTCACAGCCATGGAACTGAGTTTGTGGGGCAAGTTTAGGAAACTCATGCCCAATGAAAGTTTATATCAAAGTTACGAGAAAGGCTATCTTGACAGGGATGAAGACGATGAAGAAGACTAACTCAACCAAGCCAACTGGAAACTGACTACTGTTTCATGATCTGGGAAATACAGTCTGATCCCAGTACCTTGATTACTGGCTGTGGCATTGTAGTCTTCTTTCAACCAATCATGACACTCGTGCCAATTTTTGAAACCTTTCTTTCTCCAGATGCGCACCCAGTTGGCATTACCAAAAGGAAAGATAATTTCGCGCGCATTCATGTGTCTATCCATGTTAGTCTGAACAGCACCAAGGTTTCAAGATCTGGAAAGAATATCCGCATCAAAGGCCCCCAAATATCAAGCATAGCCCGGTAATGCACGGTGAGATACGCAGATACCTGCTCGTGTGTTTCAAAGTGGTTGATTCGGCAAAACTGGCTCCACCAATCCGAATAATGGCTTACCCAAATCACATGATCTTCCACAAGTTCCATGCACTAATGTAGCACACGTTTGTCTTTGACACAAACGCAATTTTGCGGTTCAAAAAATCAGCTGTTGACACCAACTTTTTTGGTGCTATATTCCTGACATAGCTGAAACAGAAAAAGGAGACTGAACGTGAGTAACAAGCTTTTTTCCCATGTTGGGATCGCCACCTACAAGGCTCGCACCAAGCTTCGCTGGACAAACGGCAATGTGGATGCCCGCCTAAAGATCCTAGCCAAAAATGGCTTCACAGACGTTGAGTTTGTGGAGCTGCCCAGGCCCATGACCAAGAGCGAGGCACTCCTAACCAGCACTGTGCGTGCTCTAGCGAACAAGCACAACCTCCAGCTTGGCAAGGAAGATGCTGGCGAGAAGGAAACTCCTGCACCCGAGCTTGAGGCTGCCTAAATTTTTTGGATAATCTGTTGACTGACCCTTCTCCTCAGGTAAGCTTGTTGAGTAAGCATAACTTGAGGAGAAGATCTCATGCTAACACAGACCGAAAAGGTTTTCAACTATCTTGAGGCTGGTCGTACTCTTACGGCTCCTGAAGCTCGCGCTCGCTTTGGTATCAAGAACCTACGTGCTCGCATTCACTCCCTACGTGAGGACGGGGTGAATATTACCACTGTTCCTTATACCCGGAAGAATGGTCAACGGGCAGTGAAGTACCAACTGGTGGCTCGCAGCCGAAAGCGCACCACTCGAGCCTAATCTGCTAAATAAGCAGTCACATTTATAGACTGCCTATTTTTATTTCGCCAGTGTCACTCACACTGAACACTGGTTTATGTTACTGATAACAGTGAGTTGGGAAAGTTTCCCAACTCACTTTTTTGTTTGACAGCTCACGGAATCAGTGTATAGTTCGCTTATGACAATGCATCTACTCCCAGCTTTCATCAACACTAACGGCAACACCAAACGGAAAAAGACTCCGCAGCAGGCTCGTGCGGCTGCCGAGCATGAGAAGTGGTTGAAGAAAAATGGAGTGCATCCAGAACAGCTGGCAGGAAAATCTCAACCCAAAAGCAAAAGGCTAAAGCTTGACCTCGTCAAGGACAAAAGCACTCCGGCTTGCAGCAATGGGTTTGCTCCAGGTGGCGCCAAAAAAAGCGTGTTTGACAGCAAGTGGCAACGCCGTTATGATGATGATCCACAGATGGCTGAACGCGAGGCTGCGGCGCTAGAGGCTGCTGAGGCAAAGAAGAGTAATCTTATGAGTCTCTATAACAAAGGACCTGTGCAATATGGTGGCAATCTCAAGATGACTGAGCTGGGCAAGCGACGACCCTAACTCAGGTTACCAGCCAAATATTTGGTTGCTCCGCCGCCATCGTTTACCCCGCCAGTGACATTACCAACCAAATTCATTCCTATCACTTGGTATGTGTCGCTTGTTCCGCCTATGTTGACACCATACCGTTGAGTGTTGGTGATGCCTGTGATGGTATTACCACTCATTCCTCCACTGATGCTCCATTCGCTGGTGTTGAACATGTAAATGCCATCTAGACTTCCGCTAGAGCTTGCGCTGTTACCACAGAGATTGGGATTCATAATGCTGATCTTGCTCGCGCCTTCGGCTACCAATCCCTCTCGCCTGTTGGCCAGTGCTGTGAAGTTTGTAATGTTGAGGCCAGTGACCGTACCTGCTCCCTGGCTAATCCAAATGCCTCTGCCACTTGAGGGATAGGTGACATTGCTGTAGTTGTTGTTCTGCCATTTGCCATTGCTGCTTGCCCAGGAGTTCACCATTTGAATGCTTTTCACTGTGCCGCCATCAGTAATGAACTTGTAGCCATCTTCCACATTGGTGTCAGATATCCAGCCACTGAAAAATGTCCAGTTGACAGTTTGTCCAGCTGAAGGATACGTGGCCACTCCTGTACGACAATAGAGGTTGCTGCCCTCAGAAAAGTAAGTGCCACTGGCATATCTCAGCAGCACACCTGTGTCAACACACTGGGCAATGATGGATTTGCTGATGTATGTGTCTTGCACAACACCGCCCGAGTCTCCAATTCGTATTCCATACTGCCCGTTGTTGATGTTGACATTTTCAATGTATGTTTGAAAACAATATTGATTTACTGCACCGCTTTGCAAATCCAAACAGGTGTAGATGCGGGTGAATGAGCTGTTGAATGCATCGCCACTCAGTGGTGCAGGAAAACTAGGGTTCTCACTGAAGTGCAAGTTGGAGAAATGGGTGTTATAACCGTTTATGAGTTTGATTGCACTGTAGCTAGACAGCATTTGAGGACCGCTATAGATGGTGATGTCACTTACACTCACATTTCTAATTTGGTCAGTTGTGTTTCCTATAACAAGCCCATTTGCTGCTGCGTTGTTTAGTATTATTACTGTACTGCCTATACCATCTCCTCGAATATGCAGTCCGGCACAATCAGTTGTGGTCAAATTTACTGTATTGCTCAACACATATTGGCCACGAGGCAGCCAAATTGTAGCACCTTTGAATTTCATGTCGCTTCGAGATGCATTGGCGGCGGCAGCGGCATTTACTGCTGCCTGTATAGCAGCCGAGTCATCAGTAGCACCGTCACCAGTTGCACCATAATCACGCACATTGTAGACTTCGCCAAATCGAGCTACTAGAGTCCGCGCAGTTGTTGAGCCGGCGGCAGTGATTGGGTTAGGGAAATAGCTCATTTTAGATTACTCTCCATTGTGTTCCGTCGTAAACCACTTCAATAGCTCCGTAACTCACATTCAAAGTTATCGAAGCAGAGTTGTCAATGTTGCCGCTTGTGGGTGTTATCAAAATCGTATTTGTATTGGCATCACCCTTTCCATCTTTTATCAGATAAGATCTGCCTGTGATGCTCAATGGCAGTATTACCGAACTGGCGCTGGCTACAGTTTTGTTTATGATGATTATGTCATCAGAACCGGTAGCTGTGTATGGGCTGCCAATTGTTGCGCCAACAGTGACTAGGGTGATGCCTCTATTGCTGGTGCTTGTACCAGCAGCGCCGCTCCATCCGCTCCAGCCGCTTATCCCGCTCAACCCAGCACTGCCGCTCCATCCGCTGGTACCGCTCCATCCGCTAGATGCACTGAATCCACTCCAACCGCTTCGTCCACTCCAACCACTCCAGCCGCTGATCCCGCTCCAGCCACTGGTTCCAGAATCGCCCGAAGGGCCTGTTCCGCTCCATCCACTCCAACCACTTCGTCCACTCCATCCACTTGCACCGCTCCAGCCGCTACGGCCGCTCCAGCCGCTAAGGCCACTCCAGCCACTCAAACCAAGGCCACTCCAGCCACTTGTTCCTGAGCTACCACTTGTGCCAACACCGCTCCACCCACTCAGGCCGCTCCATCCACTAGTGCCACTAGAGCCACTCAGGCCAAGCCCACTCCAGCCGCTGGTGCCGCTCCATCCGCTTGTACCACTCCAGCCGCTGTAACCGCTATCTCCCTGTATTTGTCCAACATTCTGCCATGAGGCACCGTCATATACGTAGAGGTTCCCAGTGTTCTGATCTATTACTCCATCACCAACAGCGCCACCGTAAGGGGTCCAGGGCGGACTAAGCAAGTCGCTTGCTTGAGAAACGCTTCCTACAATTGTAACCGATGTGCCCGGCGCGCCACTCCATCCACTTGTTCCAGAGCTTCCGCTTAGGCCAACTCCACTCCAACCACTTGTTCCAGAGTAGCCACTTGTTCCTGAGTAGCCACTTGTGCCACTTGTTCCCAAAGATCCGCTAGTGCCACTCCATCCACTTGTTCCAGAATAACCACTCAAGCCAAGCCCACTCCAACCGCTAGTGCCACTCCATCCACTTGTTCCGGAATAACCACTCAAGCCAAGCCCACTCCAACCGCTAGTGCCACTCCAGCCGCTGTAACCGCTATCCCCTTGTATCTGGCCCACATTCTGCCATGCTGCCCCGTCATATACATATAGGTTGCCTGTGTTTTGGTCGATCACTCCGTCGCCAGCAGAGCCGCCATATGGCGTCCAAGGCGGGTTGAGCAAATCACTGGCTTGAGAAACACTGCCCACTATAGTAACCGATGTCCCGGCTGCACCGCTCCATCCACTCGCACCTGTGGCACCAATAGGGCCTATAGGCCCGGTCACACCAGCATCGCCGGTAGGGCCAGTACTGCCTATATCTCCTGTAGGCCCGGTTACCCCTGCATCACCCGTAGGTCCCGTGCTGCCTATAGCGCCTGTAGGCCCAGTATCCCCTAGGGGACCGGTTGCACCTGTGTTTGCCGCGGTTCCTGGTATGCCTGTAGGACCGGTGTAACCAATGTCACCTGTAGGACCTGTAGCCCCTGTGTTGTCAGCTGAACCAGGCACTCCTGTTGGGCCCAGTGGACCTGTTTCGCCAGTTGGCCCAGTTGCACCTGTGTTGTCAGCAGACCCGGGAACCCCTGTTGGCCCCGAAGGCCCTGTTTCGCCTGTAGGACCAGTTGCACCTGTGTTTGTAGCAGATCCCGCAACACCAGTTGGTCCTGTCACCCCAGTTGCCCCTGTTACTCCTGTTGGACCAGTAGCACCTGTGTTTGTAGCAGATCCCGCAACACCAGTTGGTCCGGTGGGACCCAAGGCGCCGGTGTTTACAGCAAAGCCGGGAATGCCCTGAGGGCCAGTAGCACCCGTTGGACCGTGAGGACCAGTTGTTCCAGTTGCACCTGTATTAGAGGATGATCCAGGCACTCCAGTGGGACCCGTTGCGCCAACTCCCCCTCCGGGACCAGTGGCCCCGGTATTTGAGGCCGAACCCGCTGCTCCCGTAGGACCAGTTGGTCCAGACTGTCCAATTGGACCAGTGGCTCCAGTATTTGTGCTAGCCCCTGGCAATCCAGCTGGTCCAGTTGAACCTGTGCGCCCAGCTGGGCCTGTTCTCCCCGTTGGCCCAGTGGGACCAATTGGACCGCCGCTTGGGCCTGTTGGCCCCAAGCTTCCTGTGACTCCTGTTGCTCCAACCACGCCAATTGGAGTCCACACGGTGCCATTGAAAGTCTCTACCCAGCCTAAGTCAGTATTATATCGCACCATCCCGGCTACGCCAGTTGGTCTCTCCAAAGTTGTTCCGCGAGGCAGTCCAAGTGCCGAAGTGTTACTCCCTACATCGAGAGCGCCTAAAACATTGAGTTTACCAGTTTCCATACTTGATCACCAAAAAGCTGGGTTATTTATTGCATTTTTTGAAAGTGGGCCTAGCGTAAATATCAGCATCAGGAACACTTGGAAATGACACTTTTAAAAGAACTATCCAGCACCTTTCAAACGCAAAGTCTCATGAAAAAACTCTATGATTGTTGGCTTGTGGTCTGTTTTGCGATGTTGATTTTCACATGGCTTGAACTTGTCTCAGCAGTTGTTTTGCTCGTTTGTGTAACTCCTATACTTATTGTTGGATATTTTGATCGAATAGTGGTTTATCTCAAGGGATAATACTGACCGAATATATTCGCACATCAACGTGAGTATGATTATACTTTCTTACAAGTTTTCTAAAGAAAGAAGCGCAACACATGAACAACTTGACTCTTGAAGGCAATACTTTTGATCCTAATCCTCATTGGTGTGTTCCCATAACTGTTGCAAACATGCCAGGACTAGACACTGTTGACTTGTTTGACCAAAACGGTTATGACCTCAGTGAACTAGAACTCATGTACTGTGAGTCTAACAATGGTTGGGCGTCAGTTCACCGCAATCACCATCACATTGCCTTACGCAAACTTTGGTTCTCTCAAGCTCAGCTTGATCGAGGTGCGGTATTGAATCACAGCCTGTTGTTTGAGCGCAAAGGCTTTGCTGGAGAGGCTAGGGCTCAGTTGGAAAGCTGGGCAAAACAATGTCCGCTCTTATGGAAAGTTGTGAAGATCAGACCCAAGTGGGGATTTGATTTCAGCATTGACTGGGCTGACGAAGAGGGCAATGTTTTTGAAATCTTACATTATGAGTTTGATGGATTTGACCACACTGAGGTTGACGACCAACGTCTATGGCATGAGGAAAAATTCTCCAGCATTGACTGGGAAGATGCAGCCAGGACCATGCTTGCAAGAAAAGATGAATGGCATGGTTTGGAATTTTTTGAACAAAGCGACTGGAAGTGCCAATTTTTTGGCATTGGAAAAGAACGCTTCAAAATGGTTTTGTGGGAATAGAGTCAAAATGAAAGGGTTGAATTTCTCAACCCTTTCTTCGTCAAATAGTCTTATTCTCTGTTTTTTCGAGACAACATACCTGATCTCCATTCAGGACCAGGGCACTGCTGTTGTCTCTTATTCCGGATTCCGTTATTCCACCACGGGGCAAGAGCTGTTGGGTTAGATCCTGTAATCATCCCGTTTGACCATTCCGGGCCGGGAGATTCTTCACTGGTAATATTGATTAGGCCGTTGTTCCACCATTTCTGACCTTTGCGATTTGGCGGTTGACGGTTTCTGGGCCATCTCCCCGGGACCCAGGTGGATCCAGGATTTGATTTATGTAGTATCTCTTCATGACCGTTGTTCCACCAAACATATCCGCTATTACCAACTCTCACGCTGGGATGATATCCCCGACACCATCCCTCTCCCGGAGGCATCTCTCTTGAACGCACTTGTTCCTCTTCGCCCCTATACCACCATGAAATGCCTTTGGCCCAGTTATCGACATTGGGGTGCTGACCCTTCATCCAGCCATTACCAACAGGCCTGTTGATTGACATGGTCTGTTCACCCTCACCTCGATGCCACCATGACATTCCTTGTGTACCGGCACCGGCTTTAAAAACCTTAGCTCCATTATGTCGTTCCCGGTAGTGTCGATTCAAACTGCCATCAAGATGAAACGAATCTTTTATCAGTTCCTGTTCGTGCCAATAGGTCTCGTCTATGTCTGTATTGGTATAGATGATCTCATATGAGAAGTTTTCTTTCCCATACGTGCTGATCCTATTATTGATTATCTCTGAACTTGTGAAATAAGTCACCCAAAGGTCATCTTGTGGATATCTGTTATTGTGGATGTGGGCATATCTAAATCCGTAATAAAATTCAGATGTTGGTCTGCACACGATCTTATAGACATAGGCAGGAATAGCCTCTAAATATAACATGCTGTAACTCCTTATCAGTTATAGAGGGGATGGGGTTCCAAGGCCCGCGATCCTCACAACTATTTATGTCTGAAAAGGAGTCGAGTTTATTCTCTATTACTTTTTGTACACGATCTTAAAAACCAACCATGTTTGGCATGCACTTCCAGTCGCCCACCTAAAAAGTTGATGACGCCCTCATCATTGGCGATTTTGGCCTGTTCAACAGCTTTTTTCAGACTGTCCATTACTCGATCATTTGTTTCCAGAAGCTTGTTGATCATTGCACTGCTTGTTGGAATTTTGCTGTCATCTTCAACAGTGGCCAACTCACCCAGTCGCCCAAAGTTGAAAGGCACATATTCATCTAGGGCCCGAATCTTTTCAGCAATGTCATCTACTGATGCCCAAAGCTCTTCATAGATTTTTTGAAACAGCTTGTGATACTCGTAAAAATCTCGGCCTTCCACATTGAAATGATACTTGTGGGTCATCATATACATGGTGAAAGTGTCTGCCAATACCACTTTCATTGCGTTACCTAAATCGCTCATTGGAGTTTCCTCACTCATCTTTTGCTCTATTTATTGGGGTTGTTTCATAGTTTACACCAGCATCCCGAAGCATGTTTTGACTAACTTGGATTTGCTCTTTCCATTTTTGAAAAAATACACCCTCGGGATCAAGACAGGCCTCGTCCACAATCAAACTTTTGATGCCACTTTGAATAATGGCTCTGGTGCAGTCACAGCAGGGCCAATGTGTTACAACAAGTGTGCAATCATCGCAACTGATGCCGTTGCGTGCACATGCGTAGACCACATTTCTCTCGGCATGCTCAAATAACCAGTTTTTTTGAGGTTTCTGCCAAACACTGGGATCGTCATCGTCAATGTTGCGAGGCGGCCCATTGTAGCCAAATCCACGCGGATTGCGATTTTGATCAAAAATCACAGCACCGACTTTGATCTCATCCTTGCTCCAGCTGGCCACCTCATGTGCCAATCGCAACCACCGTTGATTCCATTTGCTGCTCATTGCATGCCCTGTTGTGTTGAACTTAAACTCTAGAGTAAATATTGGTTCAAGTCAAGGCAACTAATAGATGACAAAGATTGTATTTCTAGATTTTGATGGTGTGCTGTTGCCCGATCCAGATGCTAGGGCACAAGCTGAAAAAGGGTTGACTCAAAGCAACTACTTGGCCACAGTGGTCTTCAATCCTTTGTGTGTTGCCAACCTACTGAGTTTAGTGAAATCTCAGCATTGCGAAATAGTGCTCAGCACAAGCTGGGCTGCGGGAAACAGCATGAGTCAACTCAGCAACTGTCTCATGCGCAATGGCATTGATCCCACACTGATTTTTGAATATGATGATCCCGGGGAAAAAAATTATATGACACCAAGAGACAGTACAATACGTGGAGAGCAAATTCAAAGTTGGTTGAGAGAGCATCCAGAGATCACACAATGGGTGGCAATAGATGACGACTCTACGGTTCTTTTGTTGAAACAAAATTTTGTGAGAACCAATCCCAGTTTGGGATTTGACAAAGTTGCCCTACAAAAAAGTCTGGCAATCTTGCAATAAAAAACCTCGATACTTAAATAGTATAGATAATAAGTGGGACAGAAGGTAACCGCTGAAAAAATTCCTTCCAGTGAGTTGAAAGGCTCAGGAGCACTGGCTCCATTTATAGGCCAAAGGCCTTGAATTTGGAAGGAGAACTTATGGTTGGTTTTGTTGTAGACGGCAGAGAAGTCTATGCCGGAAAGCACTTGCTTATTGATTTCTATGACTGTAGTGAGCATGGTGACATTGACACTATCAAACAAAGTCTAGAGCAAGCCTGTCGAGCCACAGGTGCCACTGTGCTGTTCTCCTATGTGCATCCTTTCAATGGAGGCGGATGCAGTGGCGCAGTTATTCTTGCTGAAAGCCATCTCAGTATTCACACATGGCCTGAGGAGCATTTTGTTGCACTTGACATTTTTGTTTGTGGCACATGTGACCCCACTTTGGCTTTGCCCATTTTGGTAAACCAATTCCGGCCTCAACGCATGCAAGTCAAACTGGAAAAACGAGGCGCACGCTCGTTTGACTGACAAGTTTTTTTTGCTCATACTTGACTATGTTTGATCATGTCAGTAATCTCCAGATTTATCATTGCAAAGATGAAAGAAGCGACAAGCTTTGGGGGTGCTTTCGAGCCAATGATGATGTCTGGTGGGTGTTTTGGTGTGCATTTCACAGTAATGCCAGTTTCAAACCTCACGGAAAAACTTTGCAAAGCATGGTGGATATTCAAAAACTCAAAAGACAGAAAACTCGAAAAGGATACGATCCCACCACAGTCTCTGAAATTTCAAGCATTTGGCCAGAGTTTGAAACCATGATGCTAGAGAGATATACCTGGTTTAGTCTGCAACAAAGCACCGACTTGTAAATATCAGGAAAGGACATTAGTATGAATTTCCGCGAACACATACAACTTGTTGAGGCCGCTACAAAATTTGAAAAAATTGAGCTGGACAAATTGCCCTATTCTTTGAATGCTCTTGAACCAGCAATGAGCCAACACAGTGTTGACGTGCATTACAACATTTTGACAAAAAACTATTTCAAAAAATATGAGGCTACTGGTGACCTCTTTCAAAAAGCTGGTGCTGTGCTCCACAACAATTATTTTTGGCCATTGCTCAAGCCTTATGACAAAAACAACAAGCCCAGCAAAACCCTTGAAGAAAAGATCAACAAAGCACACAAGAGTTTGAAAGCTTTCAAAAGCGCCATTGTGGAAAAAGCTCTCTCTATACAAGGCAATGGTTGGGTGCTGATTCTAACTGACCTTCAAATAGCAACCATTCAAAATCATATACTGCGTCCAGAAATTGCAATGAGCATAGACTTATGGGAACATACCACAGTAGACTATGACTTCAATAGAGAAAAGTTCTTTGATGAATTTTGGAATGTAGTAAACTGGAATGAGCTGGAGGATAGGCTGCTGTGAAAAGCATAATCACTGTAACAGATAGTGCTCGAGATCACTTGAACTTGCTACTGGCCACTAGTCACAATCAAGTACTATTGATCAGTTTGAACAACAAAGGTTGCTCCGGTCACAGCTATGACTATTCTTGGGTAGACAAAAGCAGCTTGGGTAAATTTGATGAATTGATGGAGTTTGAAAATGGAACTGTTGCAATCAAAAGCTCCAGTGTAATGCATCTACTGGGCAGCACGCTTGATTATACATCTGATATTCTTGAATCAAAACTTGTTTGGACTAATCCGCAAGCAACTGGTGTTTGTGGTTGCGGAAAAAGCGTGAGTTTTTGAAATTGATCACAACCAGCTATACAACAAAACTGTTTTTTGGCAAATACAATATCAAAATTGTTGTGTCTACAAATGTAAATGCAAAAAAGACACAAGCCTGGAGATGGCCTAAACCCAAAGAATTGCATGTTCTCCACAATTGGTGCAAAGAGCATTTCTCGTCCTCTGATTATGTAATCAAAGATCATTGGGCCACTGTTGAAGACAATATCTGTTTTCATCAAATGTGCTACCTTTCTGATCCCAGTGACAAGGAAAAACTACTCAAAGAGTTTGGCCCAACTGTGATTGAAATCACACAGCCGCTTGATGAAGAGCACAATAGTCAACTTGAAGTACGCAATATAACGGTGGTGCGAGACACGCTGTTGTACAATCTCTACAAATATTGTGTGTATTTCAAGTATGATCCCACACAGGAAACATGGCGCTGGTTAGTTGGATTCTTGAAAGACGAGCCGGGGGTGAAGTTGATGCCCTCTGCCGAAGCCAATCATCGATATCCAGTTTGGCCACGAGTGTATCTCGAAGATGACACCCATCTTGTTACTCTGAAACTCATGTGGCAAGAGAAGATTGACTATATCAAATCTGTGCATTTGATATCCGCACAAACATAAAATTGGCCCTGCCTAAATATTGGTAATCTATGTTTGTGCGGATTACCAATGACATCATACCCTTACTGGGTCACAGCCGGCACCCTACCAAATCGTCTCGAAGGTTACAGCTACAGCTCAAATCCTGAGCTTTTGCTGTTTGGTGAGACTACTAATCAACCATGCACAGTGAGCATTCCGCCCATCAATGGCTCACTACCGCCTGGCACACGTTTGGAGTTTGATGGAACAACGGTTCGAATTTTGGGACAAATTGCTGGAGTGGAAGGTACAGAAACATACTCTTTCACACTTCGGCTTAGCAATGGGACGTATTCTACCGACCGCACTTTTTATATTACCGCAACCAACACTCTTGATATTTTGGAATGGGTAACCGGTAACAGCACAAGTCTCGGATATTATTATGTTGCTGAGCCCACCAATTATCAGGTTTTGGCACAGAATACTCCACTGAAAACAATAGCTTACAGCTTTGGTCCTATAATTGGATGGACACAGGGCTTGACTATTGAACCAGCCACAGGCCTTTTGACTTTGGATTTGCGCTGGAAACCCAGCTTCAACTACACAACTCTTGACTATACGCTGAACAACAACCTTCTCTACAAATGTGTTGTGGCAGGTGTGAGTGGCTTGGCTAATGGACCATTTGTGTCTGGGAGTGGAATAGTTGACTCTAGCGATCCACCATGGGAACCAAACAGTTACTATATCGTGAACACTGTGGTCACCAATGACAATGGCAAAATTTACGTGTGTTTGGCAACCGGCTTCAGCAGTGCAGGTCCGGGTCCAACAGGAACAGGCGGCAACATACCGGACGGATACCCTACGGCGTGGAGTTACATTGGTCAAGCAGCCGTGTGGGATCAAGTAGCACCTGCCACTACCCAGCTTGTGACATTCACAGTGCAAGCAACAACTGATACACAATCCCTCGCACGAGTTTTTCAAATTGAACTATTGAGCCGGCCTTATCCACCAATTTGGCAAACCCCAAGTGGCAGCCTCGGCATCGTTCCCCCTCGAGCAAATTTTGATCTGCCCTTGTCCGTGTTTGATCCCGATTTTCAGGGAGTTACATTCAGCAGCAGCAATTTGCCCACTTGGCTGAACCTGGGTGTGCTAGGGGAACTTTGGGGCAGCGCACCCGTGGTGTTGTCAACCACTGTGTACACATTCACCATCTCTGCAAGTGATGGGGTATTCACTGTTCCGCGAACGTTCTCTATTGAAGTGGCACAGGATCCTCAACAGATCTCGTGGAACAGTCCCAACAATTTGGGAGAAATCATTGACGGCGAGTTCAGCAGCATTCAGCTCAATGCTGTCACAACTAGACCTGGAGCAAGCATCAGTTATGGACTGAGTGGTGGCAGTATTCCCCCCAATACCATTGTTGTGTCTAGCACTGGTATCTTAAGCGGATTTGTTGAATATCATGCTGTTCCCAAAACATACTTTTTTGAAGTTACTGCAACTGATGGAACAGACAAGCTACCGAGATGGTTTGAGCTGAAAGTTCAAAGCGGATACAAGGAAAAGTTCTTGAACATCAGTGTCCCAATAACCGGAGCCGAAAAACTTCAATTCATCATCAACAACAGCAGCAGTTTGATTGCTCCGGAATATTTGTTCAGAGAAGCTGACAAAAATTGGAGCCGCAATGACAGTCCTGAAGTGAATGTGGTTTCGGGATTGAAATATAACAACATTGAAGATGTGAAAAACAGCATCAGCAGCTGGTTAACAGAGTTTGAATTGAGTTATGGAATGCTGAATGCCAGTGAAGGCAGTGGGTTAGAGTACCAGACGCTTTTTGTATGTTTGCGAGACAGCAACAGTGTACAAAGCTGGCAACCCTTCACATTTTACAACAGCAATACCAGAGTAAGCACAAGTTCAGGAAAACAGTTCTATGCCCTAGTGGGAGGAACCACAGGTGATTATCCTGAGCCTTCACGTGATGGTAATGATGGATCAGTAGTTTGGCAACTGGTGTCTAATCCCAATGAAAGCACAAGTCGTAACCTGCCATTGCCCTGGTATCCTGCTCATGATTATGCAGCTAATCAAACTGTGGTAAACTATGGCGAAGTTTATCAAGCCACTCAAAATGGTCGCTCATCTGGAGGCTTTGGTCCAAAGGGCGAAGCAGTGCCTATCACAGACGGTCAAACAAGTTGGACGCAAGGTGCTGTTTTTGGCCCCAATTCTGCATATCCCCCAAGCATTTACAACATGCGTCAAAAAACCATCTCTACTTTGGGTTTTGCAAATAGCAAGGGTGATGGTGCACAAGGGCTTGTAAATGTAAATCTCTCCACTGGTGGGATTCAAAGTGTCTCAGTCATAGCATCTGGTAGTGGCTACTATAGTCAGCCAACAATAGTAGTCAATGGCCAAGGTACAGGTGCAAGGGTGTCAGCATTGTTAGAGTTGAAGACTGCTACACTGATAAGCAGCAGCCCCGGGTTCACTGTTGGTATGCTGTTTAATGTCTCACAAGGAACAATTACTGGTGATGATTTTGGTACAGTTCAAGTTGATAGTGTCAATGCTCTAGGTATAGTGACATCTGTCAGTATCGCCAAAAAAGGCACGTATTCTCATTTTCCCAAAAGCAATGTGTCATTCACAAGTGGTAGCAAAACCCTTGTGGTGTTTTTTGATTTGGGAATCAAAACCATAAATGTAGACAACCCTGGTTCGGGCTATTCCACAGAGACAACTGTATCATTTTTGGGTTCAGAGCTTTTACCAGCCTGGCAGCAGGAATGGGCAAAATCTTATGTGCTGAGTGTGCCATTGGCTTACATCACAATGGAAGGTGCTCAAAAGTTCAAAACAACACCTTTCATTAGCAATCCCTATCAAGGACAAACTGTTGAAGTCAAACAGATCAAAATGTCTGTTCAGGGCCTGCTTTGGACCGGAACCACAACGTTTGACGCTGACTGCATGACATGGGAAGTCACTCAAACTCGATTGGTTGAATTTGATCCAGCAAGTGAAACAGTGTTTGACGGCGGTGTTGAAGTGTTTGACAATGACCAAACTTGGTTTGATCACGGACAAATGGGCATTGTGCCCTACAGCAATACCATCTTTGATGAGAATACAACCATATATGACTACTACTCAACCCTAATTGACTCGAGAGCCAGTGTCACAGCCAGTAGGTTCACCAGAAGCTGGATTGTGAATTTCGGAAAGCCATGGCAGTGAAATGTAAATAGCACATATTTTTGTGATGGCCAATGACAAGCAATATTGATACCTCTGGACTAAACCAAAATTTTCCTGTTGAAAATGCTGACAATCCCAGTCAAGGTTTTCGAGATAATTTTGAGAACATCAAAACCAATTTAGACCTTGCAGCTAATGAAATCTCAGATTTGCAAGCTGCTGTTCTCGCCCCTGGTCCTACGGGCCCTGCCGGCACCCCGGGAGGCCCAACTGGTGATTTAGGGCCAACTGGGCCAACTGGATTTACTGGACCGCCAGGCAATGCTGTTAATACTGGTGCAACTGGATCTACTGGACCAAGAGGCTTTCCGGGTATAGCCTACAACACCGGAGCAACAGGGCCAACAGGATTACAAGGTGCAACTGGTGCGCCAAGTTACTTACCTGGTCCAACAGGTAGCACCGGTCATACTGGCCCGGCAGGCGAAGCAACAAATACTGGAGCTACAGGTGCTATTGGTCCAACCGGTGCCAATGGACGAACCGGACCAAGTGGGCCTACAGGTACAGCTGGAACGGCTGCAAACACAGGAGCCACTGGTGCAAGAGGATTAACTGGTCCACAGGGTGTAATTGGTCCACAAGGTGCCACAGGCCGCACAGGTCCTACAGGCCCAATAGGGAGAACCGGAGCAACGGGTCCAACTGGACCAACTGGCGAAAGAGGCGCCACAGGTGAGAAGGGTGCTACAGGCACGACAGGTCCTCGGGGTATGACCGGGGCAGACAGTCTCACCACGGGACCTACAGGTGAGAGAGGTGCAACAGGATCTGCTGGTACAGGCGTAAGGATAATAGGTTCTGTGCCTTACTATTATAATATTCCTGGATGGCCTGGTAGTGGTGGCGCCCAGATTGGCGACAGCTATATTGAATCCACAACGGGTAATCTTTATGTGTGGACAGGTTTACTATGGAACAATGTGGGCAAGATACAAGGCCCAATCGGACCACAGGGCCCAACAGGACAAGGCTTCACTGGTGAGCGAGGTTCAACAGGTGTAACTGGATCAGCCGCTACTGGTCCTACAGGGTTTGGAGCCATAGGACCAACAGGTGCCAGCATAGTTGGTCCCACAGGTGCTACGGGAGTCACTGGCCCTCGAGCAACAGGCCCAACAGGCGCTACTGGACCAGCAAGTTTTGTTCCCGGACCTCAAGGTCCAGCTGGTTTAACAGGTGCAACTGGCGCTACTGGTGCACAGGGAGTTCCGGGGTCAGCCACTAACACTGGGGCAACTGGTCCCACTGGAGTCACAGGAGCAACTGGTCCTACTGGAGTTACAGGAGCAACCGGCCCTACTGGTCCCACTGGAGTCACAGGAGCAACTGGTCCTACTGGTGTAACCGGCGTCACAGGGCCAACCGGCGTAACAGGTTCAACTGGTGTGACAGGACCAACCGGACCTTCAGGCCCAACCGGACCTTCAGGCCCAACAGGTGTTACAGGTCCTACTGGTGTTACAGGCCCAACGGGTGTCACAGGACCTACTGGTGTTACAGGACCTACTGGTTCTACTGGGCCAGCTGGCACAGCCACTAATACGGGTGCAACAGGACCTACAGGTGAAACTGGGCCAACTGGTGTCCCGGGCACAGCTACTAACACTGGAGCGACAGGTGATTCAGGTCCTACAGGGCCCACAGGGCCTTCTGGCGATATTGGAACCACAGGGCCACTTGGCCCAACAGGCACAACTGGCACAACAGGAACCACCGGTCGCACCGGTCCCACAGGCACAACTGGCACAACAGGAACCACCGGTCCCACAGGATCAATTGGCTCAACAGGCACAACTGGGCCTACTGGAGCTGCGTCTGTTCTGATTCAAACAGCTGGTACCCCAATTGGTGCAGTCACAGCAATAAATTTCAATACAAATCTCACAACAAGTCTAGCAGGAAGCACAGTCACTGTAAATGCCAGCACAAGCGGCGGATCCTATAGTCGTACCACAAGCAGTGTTGCAACTCCTGTAATTTTAAACGATGCAATATCTGATGTTGTTGTATATGGCTTCAAAGGCTATGCATTATACAAAGTCACGGTTACTGCGGCAGCAAGAGTGAGGGTTTACACTGACACAGCCTCGCGGACTAGCGATGCTAGTCGAGCTATTGGTGTGCTGCCATCTCAAGGCAGCGGACTGGTAGCAGAAATCGTAACAGCCGGTAGTGCATCAGTGGTAGTGAGTCCTGGAGCAGTTGGTTTCAGCAATGAATCCCCGCCAGATACAAATATACCTATTGCTGTTACTAACCTGAGTGGGTCGTCAACTTCAATTACAGTCTCGCTAACACTGTTGCAGATGGAAGTATAGCAAGTGGCACACAGAGTAAATCTTTACTAATCTCGAGGTATAAATGGCCGTAATCAGCAGAGTAAATCCCAATTTTCCAATTCCAGGAATTGATCAAAGCTCCAAAGGCTTTCGAGATAATTTCCTGACAATCAAAACAGAAATTGAGAATCTACAAGGAAAAACCATCCTCCTAACTGGTGACACCCTTGGAGGACCTGTGATTATTGACTCGGGCACAGGTCCTGTAGTAATACCAACCACTGGACTGGTTTATAGACAGAGCTTTTTGACTACCGATCTAGTGGCAGGTGTCCTGACTGTAACACATAACCTGGGTCAAAAAATTGTGTTGGTGCAAGTAAACAACAACTTGAGCCAGGTAGTTACTCCGGACTTGATAACACTTTCAAATACAACAACTTTATCAATTCAATTGAGCAGCTTCCTGCCATTGGCTGGAACTTGGAATGTTATAGTGAGGGCTTAACCCTCACTGGCTATATTACTCAGTTCAATCAAACAAGCTGAGAAATTGATTTCTGGATCAGCACACATGGCATGATCTCTCAGTCGGTTTGCAATGATGACAATGGCTGCATTTTGCTGTTTGTCATTTGGGCCCCACCAATTGAGATTTTGATACAGCAGTCGATACGCTTCCTCAAACTCAGCACCCTGTAGCTTTGGGGCCAGGAGCTTGCGTGCTTCTAGAATTCGTCCTTCCCTGAACAAGCCCACAGCTTGAACAATGTAGTCGCTTGTGGCACTGGCTGTGCCTTCTCCGGGGCGTTGCAGAGTCTTGTTGATGCAATTTTGTTGCAGCATGTTGATGCACTTGCGTAGATCTGGATAGCAAGCTGACACATAATCATCGAGAATTTCAAAATTGTGTTCAGTGAGTTCAATACCTTCACTCATCAACACTGTTGCAATGCGCTCTACAAACTGATCCCGTTCAAGACTTTGAATCTCAAATGTTTGGCATCGACTTTTCAGTGCTGGGATGATTTTGTGTCCGTAATTGGCAGTGAGCACAAACCGTGCGCCATCACTGTAGGACTCCACCATGTTGCGCAAGCCTGATTGCGCAGCGGCAGTCAATCCATCTGCCTCATCAATAATCACATAGCGAAACTCGCCCATGGGCATTGTGGACACAAAGTTTTCTAGATCACGCACAAAGTCAATGCCGTTTGTGGTAGAGCCATTCACAAACTTGATGTCACTGTTGTCCACTTCCAGTTCACGCATGAGCATCATTGCAAGTGCTGTTTTGCCGATACCCGGATGCCCAATCAGCAAGAGATTGGGAAGATGACGCTCTGCTACCCAAGACTCCACTTGCGATTTTTGCGCACTGTTGCTCCAAACATATTCATCAAGTCGGCTTGGTCGATATTGTTGAACCCAAAGCTTTTTGCTCATCTCTTCCTCATGCAGTTGCGTCTATGCATGAGTTTGTTGTTATGTGAGGACTGTGTCAACAGTCCTCAACAAGGAGAATGCTTTCGGGCTCAACCATTCTCACAACAGTTGTGGCGCCATCTGGATTGGCCACAGACACGCCCCTGCTCCAACGACCGTGTGAGATGAGAACACGGTCTCCACGTTTCACCTCACTTACTTCGCTGCCTACGGAGTAAACTGTGGCCCAACGTGGCCGCACACCGCGATCCTTGCCGTCGTCATCACCAATGATGAGGCCAGCTTTGGTGCGGCGCTCACCATGTTCCATGTTGTGCACTAGTATACGTGTGGGCAATGGACGTATCTCGCCCTCTGTTTTCCAGTCGAATGGTTCAAAATTACTCATCTTTTTCAACAATTTTCCTTTTTGGTGTTGGAGTAATTACTCCTGTGCCCACAAGTTCTTGAATTGTGGGAAATTCCACATCTGGGATAGCTGTGGCTTTTGGTGCGGGCATAGGAGGGGGTGCTGCTCGTGAGACAGGTGTTTCACTTTTGATGTCTGCATGAAAAGTTTGTGTTGTGGCTCGTTGTGCTGCCCATTCCGCTTCAATCTGCTCTTGTGTTTTCAGCACAATGCCTCGTTCGCCAACAATGTCACCTTTGGCATTCATGCGTGCGTTGCCAAGAGCAATCTGTTGTTCGTTGCGAATACTCAGCGCACTGAAGTCAACTATTTCGCCACGCATGCTTCTGTGTTGTCTTCGAAAATGTCCTGCCATCCTTGATTCCTTATTGATGGTGTATGGTATTTAGACCTTGAAAAATTCCCGGTGATCAAGATCATAGTCCAACGGATTTATTTTATTGATTCCTATGAGAAATAGCAAAAAACAACTTACGGAACTGCCGCGTCCCACTCCCCATACCAAATCACAACTGCGCCATTGATCAACAAGATAAATCAAGTGCCGAAAGATGCTTTCTGCATTCATGCGCTTCACAAGCTCAAGTTCGACCCTTGCTCGCGTTCTCTGCTGTTCACTGCTGCATCGAGATTGGAAAAAAGTTTCCAAGTCAATGTTTTGATATTCCGGCGGAGTAAACCAATCACGAGACTCAACATCTGGTGATCCTGGCTCAAATGGCCAACTGTCAAGTTGTTGGCACTGTGAGACAAATCTCTGTTTTGCCTCTGTGTCTTCCCATTCAAAAAAACTTGCCAATTTGTCTTGATATGCCAACTCAATAATTCCCTGTTTGGTCACAACGGGTGTTCCATTAGCCTCTATTGACAGTAGTTTTTTGCTCATGTTAGAGTATAGTGTACTGTTTGCCCGCGCCGCGCTTTTTCTTGGCCATTTCTTCAAGCTCTTCTTCAAGAGGGTCACTGTTGACAACAACAGAGCTAGTTGTTTCTTTGGCCCCATCTTGAGTCAGCATGCGCTCTTCTTTTTCCAGATCAAGAGTCTCAAGAATAAGATTGAGTTGGTCCCACATTTCGCTGGTGGTGTGTCCCCAACTTCTGAGTCGTTGCATGCGATTCATTATGTCTGTGCGTCGACGCTCTATCTCTTCGTAACCAACGTTTTTTAGGTCACTCAAAAGTGGGTGTGTCATGATGCCTTGTCTTTGGTAGCATTGCTACAAAACAGTTTGTTGTTTACTTTCCATCCCGAACCACATTTTCCACAATAAAATTGCATGTTTTTGAAGATCATGTTGTTGAATGTCAAGCTTGTTGCATTATGACATGTGGGACAAGTGAAGTCAAGTCGTGCCACAGGCACATAGCCCTGGGGCTCTATTTGTTCAACAGTGAATCTCTCCCGCCTTGTTTTTTTAGGCGGCTTGGCTCCCGGAAAATCAACAATATTAGAGCACATGACTGTTTTGCATCGCAACGTTATTTATCAGTGCTTGCGGAATACCCTACAATTAGGGTGAGAATTCGACTCCTGTGGCAGTGAAGCTCAACGCTCCTAAACTGCTGCGCACATAAATTGTATCTTGGGTGTCCAAGCCAATACCAGTTATGGCAAAGACACCGTTGCCTATGAGTGGAGTGTCAAATGCCACATATCGTGCTGTGGTCAGCGTTTGACCATTAGGAACCAATCCCACACGGAAACTTTCATTTCCAGTGCCTTGATTGGTGACAAAAATAGTCACTTGTGCCTGTTTACCAACTGGAACAGTGTACAAAATATTTGTGGTCAATCCCGCTGGCTTGAGCTGGCCAAATATTTTAGGAATGGTAGTAGCCATAAACAGATCCTCGTGAAACTCTATAAGCTATTTAGCACCAGCCGACTCGCTCATGAGTTTCATCACAACATCAGCAACACTCTCGGGAGATACCCAGCAGTCGTTCCTGTAGGGTATCATCTCCCACATGAGAAATTGGTTGGTTAACAAATATTCTCGAGATTTCAACAGGTTGATGTTTTCCTCATGACCATAAATGTTAGGATCACTTTGTCCCCACAGCACAACACCAGGCTTGCTCAAGCTCCATGCATAGTGTTGAAAAAATGTGTCCACAGACACCCAGGTGGTACATTGTTTGACTAGTGTTGCCAAATCTCCTAGAGACAAATTTTTGCGGAAGTCTTCCACCAATTGCGTTTCGCCTTCTGTGCCAACTTGAACAACAGGAGCGGGCAACAGTTTTACCAAGGTTTCCCAATGGGGATAATTTTTGGGATTGTTTCCGCCATTGCGCAGAATTTTGCTCCAAGGGGCTATGAGTATCATTTGTCAACTCCATATAGTTTTCTGTAGGCCTGCTCTAAACTGGTTTTCCAGTTCCATTGTTCCATTTTTTGATACACATTGAAGTAGTCAATGTCTCCAAACAAATGTTTGGCTTCAGCAATGCTTCGACCAGGAACAATATCTGGATAACAACTGAACACAATGGGATTTTTCACCAGGGGCAAAACTTTTGAAAACACCACATGATCGCCCATACCACAGTCTAACACAACAATAGTATTGTCTCTGTAATGCAAGTGGTTTCTGAAAATGGACTCGTCTCTGGCATACATCCACTCATCACTGTCTCTGATGCCGCCTGAGGGATTTTTGAGATGCCAAGTTATGGCATCAGGTACTACCAAAATTTCAAAGCCCTTTTGTTTCAAACCCCAAGTAAACAAAGTTTCTTCTCTATAACCCACTTTGCTGAGTCCTAGATTGTAGTCATGAATGCCTGCTCGATACAAAAAACTGCAATGCAAGTGATCAACAGCTTTGGTAGATTTGATGTAATCCCACTGAATGCTTTGTTCAGCTATGTCATCAATTTTTCCTGTGCTGTTGGTGTTTTTCAAAAATGGTGGAGTAAGCACACTGCCGCCTACTGCCCCTACTGTCGGAGACACATGCTTCACAAGTGTAGCCAAAACATTTGATTCAGCCACCGTGTCGTCATCAAGCCTCCACACCCAATCAAACCCCATTCTGTTGGCTATTTGGTGATTGAAGTGAGGACCTTGTTTTCTGCCATAAATCACTTCCCAGCTGATTTGCTTTTCATCCAACATATGCAAAATGTGTCGAATGGTAGGCATTTCCCTGATGTCTTCAGTGGGATCATTGTCGTCAAAAATCACCAGGTGTGTGGGACGATGTGTTTGTGTTGCTGCTGACACCAAAGCCATCGGCAGTGTGGTGTGGTAACGACCTTTAGTTGTAATGCTGCAAAGTATTCTCATTGTGCCACTCTAATGTATTTCTCGTTCCAAATGCCTGTCTCGTGTGTTGTGCCATCAGATCCAAACCACAACAGCGGTGTCTCTCGAATTTTTTTGAAACCACAACCTTCAAGATGCTGTTGAATAACTTCACGGTTTTGATATTTTGGATTGGTGTTTTTGTTGTTGTGTGTTTCAACAAATATTGAAGAAAACAGTTTCAAAGTTGCACATGGTGTTGACAAGAGAATATCAAATTCATCTCCTTCAACATTTAACTTTAGGACAAGTTTCTCATCACGCAATCGCTCTTTTTCCAACAGCGTAGCCAAACTCACAGTCATAACTTGTGCGCCTTCTCTGCTGCCTCGCATTGTGCGAGCTGACACATCATGCCCCTCTATGCCAACAGAGGCAAGATCGCTGTCCAGCATTGCCAGATTCAAAGCTTTGATATTTGAGATGTTTTTGACCACAGGGCCGAGATACACTCGGAAAGTCTCTGGATGTGCCTCAATGGCCACCACAGATTTGGCACCACGTTGCAAGCTGAACAAACTAAACATGCCCACATGAGCACCAACATCAACCACCACATGATCTGTGAACTCATTGAGATCCACAGCGTAACAATTGGCTTCAAAAATGTCTCTGTAGAGAGGAAAGTTCAATGTTTTGGCTATGCCCAAATTCTCATGAGGAACAGAGAGTTCAGCCAAAATCTCTTTTGGTAAGAGATGTTCATGCGTTTGTAACCAAAGCGGATTGTATTTTTTGGCCACACGCAACATGTTTGTGGTGAAGATCTTTTCCCAATTTTTCACAAGATTGGTATCATGCACTGTTCCTTCGCCTTTGTGAAACAAAGGAAAATCACTTATCCACATTTTGAGATTGTGATCCATGTGGTTTTCGGCCACTTCAACTACATCAAATCCAGCCAACTCTGTTTCAATGCTAAACTCAATGTCTTCACCACTTCCCACACCATAGCTCTCATTCAATAGGCCAATGGTGTCAAATACTCTTTTGTGTATCATCACACAAAAAAAGATTGCAAAGGCACGTCCAGCATGCTCACTGTGCATTTTGTTTGTGCAAGTAATACCACAAGTTTCTTTTTCATCAAAGGGTGCCCGAAGACGCTCTAGCCAATTGTTTTTTGGTTGAGGCAGCAATCTCACATCATTACTCAGTAGCAACACCAAATCCTGAGAGGTAGCTTGAATCCCCACGTTCACAGCTTTTGAAAAGCCCAAGGGTTTGTCATTCCAAATGACTTTGAAATGATCTTCCATACCCAAGGTATGGAAACTTTTTTGGAGCTCAGTCAAATATTCTCTAGTGTTGTCAAAACAGCCATTGGCTGAGATTATGAGCTCAATGTCTCTCATGTGACTGTATTGAAACACACTCTCTAGGCAGGGTCGAAGTAGATCATCACAATGATTATATGTGGGAACAACAATGCTGTATTTCAATTCAAGGCACCTAAATGAGGTTTGTAGTTTTTTACATGATTATCAATATTGAATCAAGTTATTCAAGTAGGTTGTCATTTTTAGTAACTCGCCTTACATCACTGGGTCTGTTCTTGATGGTGCTTTCGCTGCGTTTGTCATATGCAACGCAGCCCACATGCGAGATGTTGTAGAGGTCAGCTGCCATCATCTCATCTAAACTTGCATAAATTCCCATTTTCAATGTATTGGCCAGCATGTTTTTGGCCACAATAGGATCAATTGCATATGCATGTGCTCTACAAATAAAGTGTTTGTTAGGACCATCACTACCATGCAATGGCACCTGCATAACTGGCCATCCCTGCTCGGCCCATTCCACACATCCAAGATAAATTATTGTATTGAATCCGTTGAAGTGTTCCAATTTGCTCAACATCACAGCATCGTGCTCAAGTATGATAATTGGCATGTCAATTTTGGCACAATGCACCCAAAGACCGATGTGACTAAGTGCTAGCGCCACTTCAGCTTTGGTCAAGTAATTGTCCATGATTTTGATCATCTGCATAAATGAACAGTCTCGACACTGAGGTGGTGGCTGAATTTCCCCTGCTTGAGTGCCATCATACCCCTGCCACAGAGCATATTTTTGTCCCACAGCCTCGAGACTTTTTTGACAGCGTTGTGTGTATTTTTGACTGATGGGATGGTTGGGCAGTGTTATAATATAGGTGTTTTCAATTTGGGGATTGTAGCTTCGAAAAAGAGATTTCATACAGTCGCATACCAAACAGAGCCAGAGGTTTTCACTTGATCTCCAAACACCTCATCAACACTTTGTTTTACTCCTGTCCATTCTCCACCATAGTCATCTCCAGCTATGAGACCACCAGGTTTGATTTTGGGCAACCATGCGTTTATATCTTGTAATACACTCTCACGATCATGTGCGCCATCAATCATCACAAAATCTAAAGAGCTGTTGGAGAATTGACGACTGGCCGTAACACTACTGCTTTTCAAGGGAGTAACAATCTCACTTACCTCGCACATCTCGAGATTGTTCAAAAAATCTGTGTAGAGATCTGTAGTCATGTTGGCCACAAGAGTTTGATGTATGCTTTCATTGCTGCCCAAAAAGGTGTCAACGGCCCAAAATTCTATGTGCTTACCACTCCTCTTCACACATTCGGCCAAAAAACAAGTGCTTCGGCCCCGCCATGTGCCAACTTCAACAATTTTTGCTGGCGAGGGCAATTCTCTGACAACCTGTTGGTAAAACTCTGGCCAATAAAACCAACCTTGAATCAAGCTCCAATTTGGGATTGTTTCCCAAAGATGTTCCCATCTGCTGTGATTAGTTGAGATGCCTGTTGGTGTGCTATAGCCCAAATGATACGCAACACTGGGAATTGGACTGAAGACTCTAATGGGAGCATTGGGTTGAGTGCTGCTCCAATACAGCGTGTTGATGGTGTCATCTTCCATGGCACTGGGATATTCTGTTGCCAACCTCAGAAAAGGGTCCCAATGCTGTTGCAAGGTGCTGTAGTGTGTTAGGAATGTGCCAGCTGTTTTTCCCACGCTTCTCCAGTATCGTACTCCATCGTGATAAAGAAGGGTCGGCTCCTCTGCACCCTCTTGATAGCGCAAACTGCAATCGTAGGGATAGATAAGTGTGCTTTGGTTATAGCGTTTCAGAAAATAGAGATATGCGCCAACCATATAGTCTATGGCCATAGGCTCATGCAAATAGTCATCCTCTACAACATAAACCAAGCTGTCGCTGTCGCGTGCTCTTGTGAATTGCTCTAGTGCCGAACTGTTGAAACCTCGAGTTTCAACACTAACAAGATCAAACGCTAGTCCCTCTGTTGTGTTCCTAACAAATTCAAGAAACTCAGCATCACTGTGATCGTCAACAACAGTGAGAGTGACCTCGTGCTGAGAAGCTTTGATGCTGTTCACCAAACTTGTGAAACACTTTTTCATCATGAGTTTTCGGTTGTCCCCGCACACTCTCTTGAGGTCTGTGGGGGTAAGTAAGCTGTTGCTACAAGTTCTGGCTATTACGTGCAATCTCATCTTGTTTCTCTTTTACAGCTTGTTTGTATTCTGCAAGTGTGTATCTGCCCGGCTTGTAAACTTCAATCAGCATGCGTGTGCTTTCGGCCACATTGTTCATGGTATTGAAGGCCAAATCCAATTGCTCTTGGGTAATTTCTCCAGCGACCAACTGAGATTTGATGAGGTGAGTGAAATCATATTTGATGTCACAAATTTCAAAATCAACCATTGTGTCGAAAGCCAAGCTGCTGTGGCTCATGCCTTCTTTGATTGTCCACAAAATGTGTTTTTGATTGAACATTTCCAGCATTTGTGGAGTGATGGCTCTAACATGTGTGGGATCATTTAGTAGGTTGTCACTGCGCCAGTGTGGTGTTTGAATTTCCCAAATGGCACCATTGCGACTGACTCTATACATTTCTTTGATGATGTCCAGAAATGCTTGAGGAGTTTGGCCCAAGTGCTCAAGTATGTCTTTGGCCACAATGTGACTGAATTCATTGTCTTTCCAGGGCCAAGGAAGCTTTTCAAGATCCACTATTTCGTCGGCGTTCACATATGGACTGCGATCCACATTCAAGTAACCATCAAGTTTTTTGACTCCGCTCCCGAGGTTAAGTCTCTTGGGTATCCAGTCGTGATCTTTGTGCTTCTTTTTGGGCAACTTGAATTTTTGTTCAAAATCCCCGTAGAGCTTTTGAAAGGTGGGGTTCCACTTCTCATATTCTTGTTGTCGGTAGAGTGTGACTGAGGGATACCAAGGACTTTTGTTGCTTTCTGGCGCACCTATTGCCCAAGTGTGATAGGGTAAGATTGGAGGCAGCACCCAAGTTTCTTTGCCCATTGCAGCACTAACATGTGCAATGCTTGTGCAACTGGTGATCACAAGGTCTAGGTGTGAGATGGCAGCCACAGTGTCCTCCCAGCCCAGCAGCCATTTTTTGACATCAATTACTGTGTCTGGTAACTGTTCAAGGTTGTTGTCTCTTTGCAAGCTGTAGAGTTGGATGTCGTCATATTTGCCTAACTCCAGCAAAAACTCAACAGGAAAGCGTCTAAATTGTTGATGCTCAAATTTGGGATTTCCGGCCCATCTGATGCCCACACGTTTTTTCTCACTGGTGATGATGCCGCTCCAAATTTGACTGCTCATGTCATTTGTTGAGATGTAGGGTTGATACGGTAAATCATCAAATGTGTGTCCTGCTACCCATCCGGCACTGAAGCCTGGTATCCAGTAATCATGGGGAACAGTGTGTGCCTCGTCTCGTTGTATGACTGTATCTACTCCTGGCACTCTTTTGAAAACACTTTTTAGTTCAGGACTGCATGCAACAATCACTGTTTTGGCTCCCAGTTTTTTATAACTTTGAGCAAAACGCACATGGATAACTTCGTCACCAAACCCACCTTCGAGGCTGATGATAATGCTTTTGTTTTGGAGATTGTGTTCTGTTGGATTGTAAATTGGTGCGTGCGTTCTAAGTGGTGCTCCACCATAGACACTGATGTGCCGTCCAGATTCTAACAGTTTACTACCTTGCTGAAAGTCACCCTGTTGGATCAAAAACCATGCTCTGTTGAACTGATGGCGTAGCCACATTTCAGGATTTTTTTGACCTTTTGTGTCCAGAATATTGTCTGGACCAACATTTTGTAAACTATTTGAAATATCCCAAGCCCGGTCAAATTTGCCACGGAGCATGTGACTCAGTTGTTTGTCAATTTGATGCATTGTATAGCCTCAGGTCGCAATGTTCAAATGAATTATACGCTATCGGATACCTAAAGTATAATCACCACTTGCGCTGACTTTAAGCCAGCTTTCTGAGCCAACTTGCGTCGGAGAAGATCTAGAGGTAATATCATTGAGTCCCAATTGTCCTGAAATATTTAGTCCCCATGTCCACAATGATTGATCTGCCCTAATTGCCGCCGAGGTATAAAATCCTGTGCTTATACTTGTCCAGGAATCATTACCAATTTGCACCGGTGAGGATCTATTTGTTACATCATTTACTCCTAATTGCCCAAACAAGTTGTATCCCCAGGCCCAAAGAGTATTATCAGCTTTTTTCCCTAAGCCATGGCCACCGCCCATAGCTATTGCGGTCCATGAGTTTGTTCCTACCTGGGCCGGAGAAGATCTATTTGTGCTATCTCCCAATCCAAGCTGAACTGTGTTGTTTAGCCCCCAGGTCCATAAAGTACCGTCATCTCTGAGTGCTGCTGAAAAATTTGAGCCAGCGCTGATTTGAGTCCAAGAATTAGTTCCGACTTGTATGGGAGACCTAGTGTCTATATCTAGCCCCAATTGCCCACCATTATTTCCCCCCCATACCCAAAGAAGGTTGTTTGAGCTGAGTGCGCTTGTATGAACTCCTCCAGCACTAACACTAATCCAAGAATTATTACCAACTTGTACAGGAGAGGATCTATTTGTGGCATCATTTAACCCCAGTTGCCCGCTGCTGTTAGCCCCCCACATCCACAGAGTGCCACCTAATCGTATTGCTGCTGTGAAGTTAAGGCCTGCATCTACAGAAATCCAGGAACTTGTGCCAACTTGAACCGGAGATGAACGATTACTTACATCGTTTAGCCCTAATTGCCCAGAAGTATTTTGTCCCCATGCCCATAAGGTGCTGTTGACTTGTATAGCCAATGTATGGTTCGAACCTGGATTTACACTCACACTGGTCCAGGAGCTTGTGCCAACTTGAACTGGCGAAGATCGTGCGGTAAAGTCATTTAGACCCAATTGGCCGAAATTATTACTTCCCCATGTCCACAATGTGTTGTCTGATCTAATACTTGCTGTAAAATTTTCCCCCCCTCCACTTGTACTAATCCAAGAGTTTGCTCCAAGTTGCACCGGAGAGTTAGTGTTTGAATCAATGCCTAGTTGGCCGGAGCTATTTTGGCCCCATGTCCACAATGTGTTGTCAAATCTGATTGCTGCTGTAGATGCTCCGCTTGCTTGTACACTGGTCCAAGAATTGCTACCAACTTGTACCGGTGACGATCTTGTTGTAAGATCGTTTAGGCCCAGTTGTCCTACACTATTTGCTCCCCACATCCATAATGAATTATCTAATCGAATTGCAGCAGTTGTATCTGATCCAGCACTAACACTAATCCAAGAATTATTACCAACTTGTACAGGAGAGGATCTATTTGTGGCATCATTTAACCCCAGTTGCCCGCTTGTATTGTTTCCCCAGCTCCATAGGGAGCTGTCTGATCTAATAGCGACTGTGTCATTACTTCCTGCACTTACAATCAACCAAGAACTTATCCCAACGGGTAGAGGCGATCTTGTATCGGTATCAATACCTAGTTGTGCATTGCCATTATTGCCCCATGCCCACAAAGTATTATCCGATTTCAAAGCCACAGTAAACCCATTTCCTGCTCTTACACTGGCCCATGATGCAGTGCCAACTTGGACCGGAGACGATCTATTGGACACGTCGCCTAAACCTAATTGTCCATTTGCGTTAGATCCCCAAGCCCACAGCGAATTATTTGAGCTGATAGCAAGTGTAAAGCCAGAAAATAGGCCTCCGCCAGTGGAAACTGCAATCCAACTGGAGGTGCCTACCTGAGTAGGCGAGCTACGATTGGCAGTAGAATTTACGCCTAGAACTCCGCTATCTCCATTCCCCCATGCCCATAGAGTGTTATCAATTTTTATCCCTAATGTATTTTCAAATCCACAACTTACTGCTGACCAACTTGATGTTCCCACTTGCACTGGAGACGATCTAGTAATTACGTCATTTCCTCCCAGTTGGCCTTGAGATCCTCTGCCCCACATCCACAAAGAACCGTCACTCCGAATAGCTGCGGTGTGTGTTGTGCCAGCTGATATTGATGTCCAACTTGATGAACCAAGTTGAACTGGTACTGATCTATCTGTGCTATCATTTAACCCTAGGCGCCCAGTGTTGTTGGATCCCCATACCCAAAGTGTATTATCTGTTTGAATAGCAACAGTGTGACTTGTGCCGGTGCTTACCGTTGACCAACTTTGACTGCCTACTTGAGTAGGTGAGGAACGCGATGTAACATCACCAAGGCCTAATTGTCCAAAACTGTTCGTGCCCCAGGCCCACAAGGTGCCATCAACCCTAATAGCAAGAGTAAAATTTCCTCCAGCACTAACAGTGCCCCAACTGTATCCTGTTATTTGGACTGGAAAACTTCTGGCTCTTGTATCACCTAGGCCTAATTGACCTGTATTGTTGTTGCCCCAGACCCATAATGTGTTATCAGATCTAACTGCCGCCGAATGATTTTGACCACTACTGATGCTAGTCCAACTTACGCTGCTTACCTGAACAGGGGAGCTACGCGACAGTAACGATATTGTGTTTAGTCCAAGCTGTCCACTACTATTCCCTCCCCAGACCCATAATGTGTTGTCTGCTTTTACAGCAGCCGTATGTGATGTACCTGCACTCGCACCTATCCAGGATCCACTACCAATTTGCACCGGGGATGATCGATCGTTTTGATCACCTAAGCCTAGCTGTCCGCTTGTATTGCTGCCCCATGTCCAAAGAGTATTGTCCGCTCTGAGAGCAACAGCGTGCGATGAAGAACCAGAATCTACAGTATTCCACGAGTGGGTACTTACCTGAGTAGGGGAGGAACGATTACTTGTGTCATTTACGCCAAGTTGTCCTGCGCTGTTAGATCCCCACGCCCATAAAGTTTTGTCTGCTCTAATAGCCAGTGTATAATTTATTCCACTACTAATAAAAGTCCATGAGTTGTTTCCTAACTGCACAGGAAAGCTTCGAGCCACAACGTCATTCAATCCAAGTTGTCCACTTGAACCTAAACCCCAAAGCCACAATGTGCTATCAGATCTAATGGCCGCTGTATGGTTTTGTCGCGTACTTACCATTGTCCAGCTTAACGAGCCAACTTGTGTAGGAGAACTGCGGTTCTGCAACGAGAGCTGGTTTAGTCCAAGCTGTCCACTATTATTCCCTCCCCATACCCACAGGGTGTAATTGTCCCTTATAGCTAAGGTGTGTTGTCCTCCTACGCTCACCGAAAGCCAACTGGCAGATCCAACCTGAATGGGAGATGATCTATTAGTTTGATCATTTATACCCAATTGACCGTTAGTGTTTGCTCCCCAGAGCCATAGTGTATTGTCACTTCTGATAGCGGCTGTGTGTGATTGGCCAGCACTTACGAATTTCCAAGAATTGCTGCCTAGTTGAGATGGGAAACTTCGATTTCCTACGTCATTCAAGCCAAGTTGACCCGCCGTATTAGTGCCCCAAAGCCATAAAGACCCATCTGATCTTATTGCGGCTGTGTAAGATATTCCAGCACTAGTTGCCGTCCAACTAAGGGACCCTACTTGAACAGGAGAACTTCTCCCTACTAACGAGACATCATTGATGCCCAGTTGTCCTTGGGGATTTGCCCCCCATGACCAGAGCGAGCCATTAGAGCGTATTGCCAGTGTGTGGCTTGTCCCGACAGACACAACAGACCAAGATAAGGTACCTATTTGTACTGGTGAAGACCTATTAACTTGATCCCCTATACCCAGTTGCCCGAGGCTGTTAATTCCCCAGGCCCACAGGGTGTTGTCTGATCGAATAGCTGCTGTAAAATTCTGTCCTGCGCTTATACTGTTCCAGGAGCGTGTCCCAATCTGCACAGGAGAACTTCTATTCACTACATCATTTAAGCCTAATTGGCCACTGCTATTCTCCCCCCATGCCCATAAAGTGTTATCAGATCGAATAGCTACGGCATGACTTTGTCCTGCACTCACACTAGACCAACTTAACGCTCCTACCTGCACAGGGCTTGACTTGCTTATTAGTGTTATGTCTCCCAATTGGCCAACAGTGTTTGTTCCCCATGCGTAAAGTTGAGATAGATTGTCAACACCAGCTTGGACAGCAAGGAGCAGTCTTTTCAGCATGACTTACCCTCCGGGCCGTTGAGACAGCCAATCTATTTGGTTTGAATCCATGACTGTATCGAATGGCGGATTGCTGTAGATTTCGGGTAAATCACGCAGCCACTGACGATAGGTTTGCCAACTGGATTTCCAATCATCTGACTTAAGGCTTTGTATGTCAGCCAGTTGGGTCCAATCACTTTCTCGGAGTAAGTTGTCGCGGCGAGATCTCAGATCGAGCATAAACACTCCTCGATCAAGGTTAGTTCCAAACCCAGCTGGAGGAGGTTTGCTGAGTATCTCGCAGTTTTTGTGAACTATCCTTGTAAGGGTATTAAGTGTGTACACTGGATCGGCGTGTACTTGTATAAAGTCATTTGAGATTGGGATAGTATCATCCACAAGTGGATACCATCCCAACTCAGCCAACCTCTCTAAATCAGATTCAAGTAGGCTGAAGTTTGAGATGTTGTTCCAGTTTTGAGGAAGTTTATCAAACTCTCGTGTGATTCCGTTTGAGTCTATGTTTGCCCACATCATAGATTTTGTCCTGACACAAATGCATTCCAACTTGTTCCATTATCAGTAGTGAAAAAAGTAAACACGTCTCTTTTGTTGAGTGTACTGGTAAGTGTTGGAGGATTACCACCAGGCCATCTGAATGTTATAGGCCATGAGACTGTGCGGGCCGTGCCATCAGCTGTAAACACAAGAGTAAAGCCAACTGACTTGCCGCTTGTGGCTGTGACATTTGTGAGAGTAAGAGTGTTGATGTTGCTGTTCAAGGACACATCAAAAATAGTGCTGCTGTTGAGGTCCAGTGTTAGAGTGTTACTTGAGATAGTTGGTGCTGTATCAGTTTCCACATAAGCTTTGAGATCTACAACACCATCGAAGCTGCTGTTGCCTACGACTGTGAGTGGATTGGTTGGACCAGTAGTGCCTATGCCAACATTTCCGCTAGAATAGTAGATGCTTGTTCCTGTTTGTGACCAATAGCCTGTTCCCGTGGGACCAACAGGACCTGAGGGTCCTGTTGGTAGGAAACTTTTGATTAGATCGCTTGCATTTACTACCATACTAGTCTAGCTATGATCAGAGTCAATCCAAGATGATTACGGTGTGAGCTGAGTCTTGATTACAGCTATCAAGTCTTCATTGCGCCATGTGTCACGCACTGCATCGTAAGCCTCGTTTTCCCAAACAACCATGCCACGACGAGAAGATCCGCGCACATAGTTTTGTCCACCACGATCTTCGGTAATGAATGGACCAAGTTCAATCTCAGCTCTAACATAGCGATCCCGAATATTCTCATGGATTTCTGTGATCATAAACTCGTTTGTTGTGACTCTCTCAGAGAGCACAATTTCTCCTGAGATTGCTTGTTGATCAGCAATGGTACCTACTGTTTCACTCATGTTGTTAAACTCCTTTTGTTGTTGTATTTATTATTTGATTTGCGGCACAACTCTTGGTGACTTCTGGAACAAGATCTCATTCCACCTTCCCTGATCACGCAAAGTCCGATGCTCTTCGTCGCTAATACTGTCTGTGGCGTGATGAATACACAAGTTAGTCAACTCTGTCCCCCATTTTTGTTCAAACCTTTGAGTATAACGCATGTTGCGCAACGTCACTGCCTCGGCATCTTCCACTCCGTTCCATGTGCTTGCACCATTGAAATGCAACAGGAAACTGCTTGTGTATTTCACGTCAAACCCGTGCAAGAGAGCTCGAAGCCGGTAGTCAACATCCTCACCACCCATGTGAAAGTCTGTGTCAAATAAACCCACAGTGGTGTAGATTTTTTGAGAAAGACAGAACACATAAAAGGGCATCAACAAAGCTTCAAATGGCTGTTTGTTGTTGACAGCATGCAAGTGTGCTGCTGAGTTAAGTTTCCCAAATTGATTATTGAACTCATTGATATTGCACACAGAATTGAAGCCATAATAGTGTGTTTGATTACATGAGGGGAGCGTTATGGTATTCTCATGAACCCACAATCTTTCACTCCAGCGAGGTGTGAAAACAACATCGTTGCTCAAAAACGCCAAGTTTTGATTTTGGCTGTTGGCCAACGAGATGAGCTGATTTACATTACCACTTAAGTTCAAAGGTTGGGAATTGACTATTGTCTTACCAAAAGGTATCGAGAAAAGATTGGTGTCCCACAATCCATCATTGTCAATCAAAACAAAACTGTCATGTGCTTTGAGTTTTGTATGTTTGAAGAAGGTTTGCAGTGCCAATCTAGTGTAATTGGCACTGCTGCCCACTGTTACCATGCCGTAAAGTGTGCCCTTCTCCATGATGCTAGGTATTTGTTTTTGTCAACAGCTTACCAATTTCTGGCAAATAGAGATATTCAATTTCACTATTGAACAGAGTAGTAATTGCATCCAGCACTGTTTCAACTAGAGGCTGTCCAGCCAAATTCAAGCTGGTGTTGAATACCACAGGAACTCCAGTCAAATCTTGAAACGCTTTGATCAAACTGTAGTAGTGAGGGTTATCATCTTGAGCAACAGTTTGAGCTCTGCATGTGCCATCCACGTGAGTCACCGCTGGTATTTGTGCTCGCTTGTCTTCCTGAACATTTACAGCATACATCATAAATGGTGAACTTTCAAGTGTGCGCATGTCGAACCACTCCGAAGCGTGTTCCTTCAAGACGCTGCCAGCAAATGGCCTGAACCATTCTCTGCGCTTGACTCTGTTCACAATGTCCTTGCCGTTCTCTACTCGGGGATCAAACAAAATGCTTCTGTTGCCCAGTGCTCTTGGACCACCTTCAGCACGCCCTTGGAACAGGGCAACAATATTGCCTGCTCCCAACAGTGCAGCCACATCAGCTGGTGCAGCTTCACTCACAGTGAGATTGGGAATATTAGCCAAAGCCACCTCAATTTGTGTGTAATCAGGATCAGTGCCCAAATACACTGACTTCATTTCCCTACGGACATCATCCTTGCTGTATTGATACCAGGCTAGCTTTGCAAGTCCAATAGCTGTGCCGCCGTCGTGGGAGATGGGATCAATGTAAAACTTGCAATCAGGAAAACGTTCGAGATACACATAGTTGGCCACACAGTTCAGTGCATATCCACCAGAGATCACAATGTTTGTTTCGCCAGTTATGTCAATACTCTTTTGAATAAGAGCACACACTTGATCTTCTGTTTCCTTTTGCACATGATAGGCCATGTTGCAATCTATTTCTCGCACTAGTGAACCGTCACTGTGCCAATCTCTGCTGGGCTCAAAACGCTTGACATGTGGAGCAAAATTTACATCAATGTGTGCTGAGGCCGGATAACGTGGAATCAGCCAGTTTTTGTTGCCCTTGCCATTGATGAAGAAAGGCGGAAGGCTCTCATCATATTTGCCGTAGGGTGCCAAACCCATTGTCTTGCCAGCCTCAATCACATGAAAGCCCAAATAGTCTGTCACAGCCTCGTAGGCCTTCACAATTGTGGTAGAGTTGTCAAACTCTTGAATGCCATTGTCATAGTAGAGGCTGTTGGTGTTGCCATCACTGTAGCGTTTGTAAAGTGCATTGAACTCATGTGGATAGCTGCAATGATAAATGCTCTCGGTTTCAAACCCACCAGTTGGAACACCTGTGTCTCGGATCTCTTCTCTGTGATAGCTGCCAGATCCATCAACCACAATTGCTGCGGCGCTTTCAAATCCTGAGTTGTAAAATGCACCAGCGGCATGGGCAAGATGGTGAAGGTGGCCCATCATGGTGACTTTGACTTCAGGATTGAACTTTCTCACAAGTGCTGCATAGGCATTCTCATTGGTCCATGGAAGGGTGCTGAGCTCGTTGCTTGTACCCCCAATTACTAGCTCATCAACTGGCCAATTCACCAGCACTTGCAGCATGGCCCGAAATGGGTTGCCGTCATACTTCAACCGGCTGAGGCGTTCTTCCTCAGCATAAAAAACCAGTTCTCCGTCAACCACAAAGGCTACGCTTCCGTTGTGACCTGGATTTACTGCCAATACTCTATATGTCACTTTTTGGTTTTCCTTTCAATGTGATCAACAATCTTATTGAACATTTCATCAATTTCTTTTTGTGAGAAACTCATAGTGCCTTCATTCAGTCTATTGCTTAGTGCAACATCAAGACCAGCTATTCTGATGGGACTGTATTTCCTAAAACCCTGCTTTTCAATTATTTGAAAATAGTCGGGATAGCTTGTGTTTTTGGGAAAAGTGCTGCCAAAAATCACTGTGCCAGGTGTGCCAACAGCTCGCGCCATGTGTTGTCCCACACTGTCACAACCAATGAAGTAGTCTGCCTCAGCTATGAGTGCGCTCCATGTTCTGAGATCAGCTGTGTATTTTCCAGATAAATTGTCGTCTTTGAGTTGAAAATCTGGCTCACCAAAAAAGATCATGTTGTATTTTTGTGCCAGTCTACGTGTGAGACTGAGATAGTCTTTGGCGGAGAGGCTTCGGCTCTCTTCGTCAACCACAGCAGTCCGGTCCAGTTTGGCACCTCGACCAAAAGGCTGAAACACCACCGTCTTGCTCTTTTTCTGAGCGGATTTCAAATCAGAGATGGTGTTTTGTGCAACTAGCCGTTCCTGTTGATTCAGTGCCAAGCGAGGTGGTTCAAGATCACTGTGATCAGTTGTGTTGTTGATCTCTCTGTCAAAGGCCTCAACCAAACTCAGCTCTTGACGAAAGTAAGCCGGAAGTCTGTAAGGCTCCGGGGTGATGATTTGATCAGCGTTTTTCACAACATTGTCAAACACGCCCTTGGTGTCTAGATTGTAGGTGCGATCTTGCAGTTCAGGAATACCCCAATAGAGAAAATCCCATGCGCCAATCAACACAGCCCAATCAGCGTCGGGATTGAGTCGGTTGTATTTCAGTAAGGCTGGGATGGCTGCAATTACTCTGCCTGCGCCACCATCAATCCAAAACACCTTTTTTGTTTTTGTGCTCATAAATGTTGTGTCATCCCTTGAAGGAAAGTTTACGCAATAGTATATGTAGACTTTGGTGCAAAGTGCAAAATGCGGCAGCTACAGTTGTTTGGTGGGCAGCTTTTTGTACCAAGAGGCAAAATTGCCTTTCCACTTTTTTGGTCCAGTATGGTTACAGGTGATGTTGGGATCCAGCCAAACTTTGAACCCGCCTTTTTGAAGCATTTCAAACATGTAAATGTCTTCACTCATCAACCCATTGTTGGTGATGATCACATCACAAATCATCCGGCGCTCTTTCATGTCTTTGGGATCAATATAGGGCTTGCTTGTGTCCCAGAGATACTGCATGGCAGCCCTACTCATGCGTGCAAAGCCCGTTCCCAAACCATCCACTTCCATCAAGCCAGTTTTGGGATCAGGCGGACGTCGTTTCATTTGTCGAACCACATACTCTTCATGATCACTTTTTTTGGGATATGTGCCTCCCACAACATCAACTGGATAGTTCAAAATTTTGAAAAAGTCTTTTGGATCCCATTCAATGTCACTGTCTATCCAAAACAAATCATCAACCCCAGCCTCTAGCGCCAAATGAATTGTGTCATTCCTTGCACGTTGCACAAGTGCATCAAAACTTACCCAAAGCGGAAGTATCTCTATATTTTGCGAGGCTGCCATTTCACTTGTTTTCAGGAGTGCATTTGTGTACCAAATATCCACCCGACCATCATAGCAGGGGGTACCAATCATCACTCGCCTAGGAAGTTTTGCAGCAGTTTCTGCCATTCGGGGATCCTTGTTTGCCAGCTGTAATAGTGGTTAAACCACTTTTGTTGCAGTGTTAAATTGTATTGATTTGGATCGTAAGTTTCAATTTGTTTTTGTAATAGGGCAGCATAACTTTCAACCAAACGAGTTCTGTCGGTTTCAAAAGGAGTATATTCGGCCCAGCCGCCACAGGTTTCTGGTAAGGCTCCGAGGTCAGTGGTAACAATTTTGCAACCAGCAGCTCCGGCCTCAATAGCTGCCAAACAACTTGTTTCTCGGAAGATACTGGGATAGGCCAGGATGTGAGCAGATTGCAAAGCTCGGCGCACAGCTTTGTTTGTGCCATAGCCCCTGTAGTCTATTCTGGGATGAGCTTTGCATCGGTGAAAAAGTGCCTCGCTTGTGTCCCGGACAGTATTGCCCCAACCTTTGCCATAAATGATATTTGAGCTGTAAACTACGAGCTCTAGGTCTTTGTTGGGAATGAGATCAAATGCATCTAGGAGAACTTCAAGACCTCGATAGGGCATACTAGTATATATGAGCCTCAACCGATCCTTGGGTTTTGGTTGAGGCTCAAATGGTTCAATTGCATTGCGAATTACAGTGGATGGTGCAATGGGAAAATAGGTTTCAAATTCCCTTTTCTGCCACTCGCTCACATAGATGATTTGGGCTAGGTTTTTGACAAAAGTTGGGTCTTGCATGCCTTGAACATTTTGTTGGTCAATATCCAAGTGTTGCCAAACTATGTTTTTTCTGGAGGGATCCAATTGAGAGTGATGACAGCCACTTATTATCAAATTGATTTTGTGCGTCCAGTGGCTGCCAATTAGCGACAGCAATCTAGACGCCAAAATTTCAGTGCCACCTTGTGGCTGCATCACCTACCTCATTGTTTTAGTCTTGTTATAACATCCTCCAAGTTTGAGATCCTAATTTTCAACTGATCATTTTCATCAGCCAGTTCTTGAATAGCACGTATGACGATAGGATATGCACCCATAACATTGGCTTCCAATTTTTCTGGGTTGTCTTCAAGTACCAAACCCATCCAATCTTTCATGTTATATTTTTCAGTGAGCGCCAACACTTCCTGAGCAATGAAACCAGCTGCCTTTTGACGCAACATTACACCATCACGTCTGTTCCAAGTAAACTTGACTGGACGAAGCTCTCGGATGAATTCAAGACCCAACGGGATATTCTCAATATCAGTTTTATCTCTTGCATCCGAAAGAGAGGTAATTGTTGTAACCTGGGCTCTAATTGTGGTGATACTAGAGTTACCAAGTGTAATGGTATTGTTGCTTGTTGCGGTGGAGCCGGTGGCAGCACACCCAATGAACGTGTTGTTACATCCTCCTGTATTAGTAAAGCCTGCACAGGTTCCAATGGCTGTATTGTTTCCGCCAAAAGTGTTGCAATAAAGTGCATTTGTACCAATTGCAGTGTTGAAATTTCCTGTTGTATTACATGCGGCTGCACAACTTCCTACCACAACGTTGCTGCAACCACCAGTGTTGCTCAAAAGAGCGCATTCTCCTATAGCCACGTTATTGCTCGCACATGTGGTATTGCACATAGCAAGCCGGCCAAGTGCAATATTAGCACCGCCACCAGTCAAAGATGGTAACGCAGCATAGCCGATAGCTACATTTGCATCGCCAGTAATGTTACAACCCAGGGAAGACGGACCAATAGCCACATTGTAATTACCAGTTGTATTCTGGTTCATAGCATACCAGCCAATAGCAACGTTATTCATCCCACAAGTATTAGAGAATAGACTCTGGTTACCTACAGCGACGTTACCACTACCGTTTGAATTGTAATACATGGCTTCTGTGCCTACCGCTGTATTGTAACAGCCAGTTAAATTGCAATACAACGCCCCATGCCCAATAGCGGTCAAGAGGTAACCCGACGTATTGCACCGTAAAGAACAATGGCCAACACCAATATTACCGTATCCACTATTATTCAAACACATGGAGAAGTCGCCTATAGCGATATTAAGGCAGTTGCAAAAGCCTGTGCGCAATGCATCTGTACCAATAGCAATGTTTGAATTCCCTGTAGCATTGCCATTCAAAGCAAATTGCCCAATAGCAATATTGTTGGTACCACTTTGGAAGCAGGTTCCGGCACATTGACCAATAGCAATATTATTGGAAGCTACTGAAGATAGATTACCAGCGTTATAACCAATGAATGTTTGCCCATTGCTGCTGGTGAATCCAAAAACAGTTCCAAGTGTGGTTGGTTGTGCGGCTGATGCGCCAACCCCTGTTAGCCCAGCGCCACAACCAAAATAACAGCGAGCGCATACATCACCACTGCCTTGCATAACCAGCATGCAACTGGCATTGATCCGCAGCCTTTCTGTTGAACCTGCACCTAACAATACTGTATCAGAAAGGCCAGCTGTGCCTGGCAGATTTCCAATAATTGTATTTGCACAGCCGGTTGTCAGCAAACATCCAGAGTTTAAACCAACTGCAATATTATAACTGCCGGTAGTATTGCATCGCAGAGAACTAGATCCGATAGCAATATTGTAGACTGAACTTCCAGTGCTCAACAAAGCTGATTGTCCAATGGCTACGTTATCAATGCCACTTGTCAAGTTATACAAAGCACAGACGCCCAGGGACACATTGAAGCTTCCGCCTTGTTGAAAGAATTGAGAAATATATCCAACAGCTATGTTGTAGCAGCCAGTAAGGACCCGATCCAGCGCACCATAACCTAGAGCTGTATTGCCTGTACCTAGAGTGTTGCATCGCATGGCATTTGTACCGATTGCGGTATTGTAGGTTGCTATTGTTGTAGCAAGACCAGCACATGTACCAACATACGTGTTGGCAAATCCTGTTGTCAAGGCACATGCTGCATTGTGACCTACAGCAACGTTCCAACTGCCCAAGGTGTTGCTTCTCAAAGCCTGCACACCAAGTGCTACGTTACAGCAACCGTTACCGTTGCAAGCCAGTGCCAAGCAACCTATTGCAACATTTCCTATACCTGTTTGAGTAGTATTGCCAGCGAGGTAGCCAACAAAGGTGTGAGAGTTATTTGAAGTTAAACCATAGACTGTACCTAGAGCAGATGGGCTTGCTGCTGATCCACTTACCCCTGTCAAACCAGCGCCGCAACCAAAATAACAGCGGGCGCAAACATCACCTGCGCCAGAATTTACCAACAAACAGTTGGAGTCAACTTTGAGCCTTTCAGTTGCACCTGCTCCAATCAACACAGTGTTGGTCATGCCAGCTGTTCCTGCAAGGCTACCAATTACGGTATTGCTGCATCCTGTTGAAATGAGTGCGCCAGCACAGCGACCAATACCAATATTACTTGATCCAGTGCATGTGGCACACAATGCCTCTGCACCAAGGGCCACGTTATAGCATCCAGATGTGTTGTTCCAGAGGCTGTAAAAGCCCATAGCCACGTTGCAGAAGCCCATGCTGTTGCAGCGTAATGCAAAAAACCCAACAGCTGAGTTACTGAATCCTGTGGTGTTGCAACATAATGCACCTGAACCAACGGCTGTATTATATGATTCTCGGTTAAAGTAAAGAGCATTATATCCAAGTGCAGTGTTATCAACACCAGCGCCGTTACTGTTCAATGCTGAAAGGCCAACTGCTGTGTTATTTGTTCCAGTATTACAAGGTAAAGTAAATGCTCCAATACCAACATTGCTGCTCCCACATGCTCCTCCGCACATGCTTCCAAAACCAATAGCTGTATTGTAACAACCATTGGTATTACATCTCAAAGCTGCACAGCCTATAGCAATATTGTAGTTGCCTGTAGTGTTGAACACCATAGCACTGGTGCCAATAGCAACGTTCTCGATACCCGAAATATTGGATAAAAGACTGTTTGTGCCAATTCCTATATTACCTAATCCGCTTGTGTTGCCGCACAAGACGTTGAGACCTATACCAATATTGCGGCAGCCGATTGTGTTTTGACATAGCGTACACATGCCAATTGCGATATTATCAGCACCAGTAGTGTTGCCCCGGAGTGCTGCAGGGCCTATAGCAATGTTGCAGGAGCCAGTTTTGTTATCAGCAAGTGCCAGAAGACCCAGGGCAATATTATTGATGCCTGATGTGTTAGTGCAAAGTGCATCTTGACCAATGGCTATATTACAATTGCCAGTTTTATTAGCACACAAAGCATTAGTGCCTATTGCTAAATTAGAACAACCAGATGTGTTGCCGTTCAACGCCAACACTCCAATCGCCAAATTGCAAAGGCCGATTGTGTTACTCTGTAAAGCATAACTACCTAATGCTACGTTCCGACTTCCAATTGTGTTGGCACCCAGTGCAGATATGCCTAGAGCAATATTGTCACATCCAGTTGTGGTATTTGATAGAGCATAGTTACCCACAGCAACGTTGCATTTGCCTGTTTGTGTAGCACAAAGCGCACAAGATCCAATAGCAATGTTGTCACAACCAGTAGTGATTGATTTCAGCGCCAAGCAACCTATTGCAATATTATTGATACCAGTGGTGGTTGTATTTCCAGCACAATAACCCAAAAACACTTCACTGTCAGCACAGGTCCAACCATAGACTGTACCCAAACTTGTTGGTGTTGCTGCTGAAACACTCACTCCAGTCAAGCCAGTGCCACAGCCAAAATAACAGCGGGCACAAACATCACCTGTGCCGGAATTTACCAACAAACAATTGGCATCAACTTTCAATCTTTCAGTTGCGCCTGCACCAATGAGCACAGTGTCAGTCATGCCCGCCGTGCCGACTAGGTTACCAATTACTGTATTGCTACATCCTGTTGTGATAGCGCATCCTGCGCGATATCCAAGAGCTGTGTTACGAGAGCCGCTTGAGTTGAGAAGTAGAGAGATTTCGCCCACAGCCGTATTGAAACATCCTGTTGTGCAAGAGAGAGCGTATGAGCCAATAGCCACATTGCACACAGCAAAAGGACTGTTCCGCATTGCATTGTTGCCTATTGCTAGGTTATTGTCACCAGTTGTATTGCAACACAATGCATATCCACCAATGGCTATATTATTACAACCAGAAAGGTTGAGTTGGGCAGCACCATATCCCAGTGCAATATTTGCACTGCCAGAAGTGTTGCTTGCTAGAGCCATATATCCAATGGCTGTATTTGATGCACCAATAGTGTTGGTGCACAAAGCACAATGCCCTATTGCCAAATTCACAGTGCCGTTTGTATTTGCCAGCAAAGCTCCTGAGCCAACAGCAATATTGGTTGAACCAGTTCTTGTGCAGCGAAGGGCATTTACACCAATTGCTATATTATCAACACCGGTGCCGTTATTACTTAACGACAAACAACCTATTGCAATGTTATTAGAGCCAGTTGATGTAGTGTTACCGGCACAATAGCCCAAATTTGTGTTGCTGCTACTGGCAGTTAATCCATAAACTGTACCCAAACCGGTAGGTGTTGCGGCTGATACCGAGCTACCAGAAATGCCAGTCAATCCAGCGCCGCAACCAAAATAACAACGGGCGCAAACATCACCACTGCCTTGCATTACCAGCATGCAATTGCTGTCAATCTTCAATCTTTCTGTTGCGCCAGCGCCTAGCAAGACAGTACCGGTCATACCCGCTGTGCCAGAGAGATTACCAATTACTGTGTTACAGCAACCTGTGGTAATTGCATTACCAGACGCACGTCCTATCGCAATGTTGTTGCACCCAGTGGTGACAGCACCCAATGCTGATCCACCAATACCAATGTTGCAACTTCCCAAAGTATTGCCGTTGAGTGCATACCATCCAATGCCAATGTTTTGAAATCCACTGGTGTTCTCACACAAGGCATTTGTACCAATAGCAAGGTTCTGGTTAGTTAAGTTGCAATTGAGTGCTTGTAAGCCAATGGCTATGTTGTCACTACCAGTTTGATTACAGAACATGGCTTTGACACCAACTGCGATATTTCCCACACCAACAGTGTTGAAATAAAGAGTGCGGTCACCAAGTGCAGTATTGTCGCAAGCTGATGTGTTTGAGCGTAATGCACACCTTCCAACTGCAACGTTTTGGCCACCAAAGATGTTTTGAAATAGGGCTCCGTTTCCGATGGCCACGTTGCATGAGCCAGTGGTGTTGCATCTCATTGCAAATCCGCCAATGGCCACATTCAACAGCCCGCCAGACTCATTTGCTGTTAGGCTTTGATTACCAATAGCCACATTGTCCTGGCCACCTGTTGCTGTGCACATTGCATTTGGGCCAATGGCCACATTGCAAAGACCAGTTGTCAAACAACGCATGGCGTTGGTGCCCAAGGCCACATTGCCTGTACCACAGCTCATGCCACCGAGGGCACTATCACCCACAGCCACGTTGCAATTGCCTGTTGTGTTGGTGAACAAACTGCATCCACCAATGGCTATATTCAAACAGCCTGATGTGAGGTTGAACAAGCTGTTGTTGCCAACAGCAACATTCAAATTTCCCAAAGTATTATAACGAAGTGCTGATGTGCCCAGTGCAGTGTTGTAACTGCCGATTGTATTGCAGCGCATAGCTGACCGACCCGCAGCCACGTTGAAACTGCCTGTGGTGTTGGCCAACAAACTGTCTGAACCAACAGCAACGCTTTCTTCTCCACCGTCATTGGCTGCCAAACTGCCTACACCAACTGCTGTATTGCGGGAACCGGTTGTGTTGTTGCTCAAAGCCAAACAACCAATTGCAATGTTTTCTGTCCCAGTGCTTGTGGTATTACCGGCGCAATAGCCCAAACTGGTGTTGCTGCTGCTGGCTGTCAAGCCGTAGACTGTGCCTAAGCCCGTTGGAGTTGCTGGGCTTACTGAGGCGCCGCCAATACCAGTCAAGCCCGCACCACATCCAAAATAACATCTAGCGCACACATCGCCACTGCCTGAATTCACAGTGAGGGTCGTGCCATCTACTCTCAGTCTTTCGTTTGTGCCAGCGCCAAGAATAACAGTGCTGGATAGGCCAGAAGTGCCAGGGATGCTGCCAATAATGGTGTTGTCACAGCCAGTTGAGAGGCTACAACCTGAGTTAGCACCAATGCCTATGTTGTTGGCAGCTAGATTACTGTAGAGTGCACCAGTGCCTACCCCAATATTGCAACTGCCAGAGAGATTGACATTTAAACTGCATGCACCGATACTGACATTGTCGGCACCAGTGTTGTTGGCTAGTCCAGCATTGATGCCTAGTGCAACGTTTCTGCTGGTGCTGTTTCCTGCGGCGAATGGTATAACAACGTTTCCGCAAATCTTAATGGCCATTCTGTATTATCCTCATGACTTTTTCAGGCTTTTGTATTTACTGGGTTTCAAACACTCAGCTCATTGTTTGTTCTTCAAAAGATTTAGCTCATCAGTTAGCCAATCCACTTTGTCAGCCAACTCTTGCACAGCTCGCACAAGTATTGGATAAGCGCCCATGACATTGGCCTCAAGTTTTTCAGGGTTGTCCTCAAGTACCAATCCCATCCAGTCTTTGGTTTTGTATTTCTCAGTGAGTGCCAACACCTCTTGAGCGATGAAGCCGGCAGCTCGCTGTCCTGAGAGACTTCCATCACGTCTGTTCCAAGTGAATTTCACAGGTCGTAGCTCTCTTATAAACTCAAGACCAAGAGGGATCGGTTCAATCTCAGTTTTGTCTCTAATGTCAGACAGTGAGGTGATAGTTGTGACCTGAGCACGAATGGTTGTGATGTTTGCATCACCTAGTGTGATTGTGTTGCTGCTGGTGGCTGTGGAACCTTGAGCATTGCATCCTATAAATGTGTTGTTTTGCCCTGATGTGTTGAGTTGTCCTGCAGAATGACCTATGGCGGTAAGACCGGAGCCTATCGTAGTGCCGCACAATGCACATCCACCAACAGCTATGTTGAAGCTGGTTGTTGAATTTCTGAGTGCAAATTGTCCTATGCCAATTCTGTCATTTGCACCAGTTCCACAGTAGAGAGCATTTGGTCCAATTGCGATGTTGCTGCAACCTGCTGTATTACCAAGAAGAGCATTTGCCCCAATTGCAATATTACAATTTCCGGTTATGTTATTGCACATTGCAGTGAAGCCAATAGCTGTGTTATTACAACCAATACGATTTTCCGCTAGAGCGTTACAACCAATGGCAAAATTGTCAATTCCTGTGCTTAAACCAAGCCCATTGCCAATGGTGAAACTTCTGCATTGGTTAAGTGCTAGTACACCACAGCACCCAACTAGGAATCCATTTACATAAACGCCCGCACTATCTACTTTGAGTCGCTCAGTCGCACCAGCACCTAGTATTACAGTGCAGCACAATCCCGCTGTTCCATTTATATTACCAATGATTGTATTGCAAAACCCATTAGTAATACTGCACCCAGCCAATTGGCCAATAGCTATGTTTTGATAACCAGTTGTATTCGCAAGCAAAGAACCGAACCCAATAGCAATGTTGCATGTGCCAGTTGTTGTGGCGCACAGGGCATTTGAGCCAATGGCTATATTGCACCCGGTAGAGGAACATTTAAGTGCACAATTACCTATGCCAATTTTATCGGATGCAAGTGACCCACAAAACACTGCACATACACCAAGTGCTATGTTATTAGATCCATTTGTGTTACAACCCAAGGCACCTGCTCCAAGTGCTAGATTGTTACAACCAATTGTGTTGCCGCACAGGGCATTAATGCCAATAGCTGTATTACACGCACCACTACCATTAGACGGTAGAGCGAAACAGCCAATAGCAAAATTGTCAAGTCCTGTGCTTGATACAAGTCCATTGCCAATGGTGAAACTTCTGCATTGGCCAAGTACTAGTGTGCCACAGCACCCAACTAGAAATCCATTTACACAAAAGCCGGTATCATCTACTCGAAGCCGCTCACATGCACCAGCACCCAGTATTACTGTGCAGCATAAAGCACTTGTTCCAGATATATTACCAATGATTGTATTACAAAAACCAGTTGTAATACTGCATCCTGCACACACGCCAATTGCTATATTTTGATAACCACTTATATTACACAGCAAAGATGCAACCCCAATAGCAATGTTGCATGTGCCAGTTGTTGTGGCGCACAGGGCATTTGAGCCAATTGCTATATTGCACCCAGTAGAGGAACATTTAAGTGCACAATTACCTATGCCAATTCTATCAGATCCCGTTGACCCACAAAACACTGCACATACACCAAGTGCTATGTTATTAGATCCAGTTGTGTTACAACCTAAGGCACCTGCTCCAAGTGCTAGATTGTTACAACCAATTGTGTTACCGCACAATGCATTAAAGCCAATAGCTGTATTACACGCACCACTACGATTAGACAGTAGAGCGAAACAGCCAATGGCAAAATTGTCAAGTCCTGTGCTTGATACAAGTCCATCGCCAATAGCAAAACTTCTGCAATTCCCAAGTGCTAGCACACCACAGCATCCAACTAGGAATCCATTTACACAAAAGCCGGTAGAGTCAACTCTGAGTCGCTCACATGCCCCCGCCCCCAGTATTACTGTGCAGTTCAAGCTTGTTGTTCCAGCTATGTTACCAATGATTGTATTGCAAAAACCAGTTGTAATACTGCATCCTGCACACACGCCAATTGCTATATTTTGATAACCAGTTGTATTGGCAAGCAAAGAACCAAACCCTATAGCAATGTTGCATGTGCCAGTTGTTGTGGCGCACAGGGCATTTGAGCCAATTGCTATATTGCACCCGGTAGAGGAACATTTAAGTGCACAAGCACCTATGCCAATTTTATCGGATGCAAGTGACCCACAAAACACCGCGCATGCACCAAGTGCTATGTTATTAGATCCAGTTGTGTTTAATGCTAACGCTGATAGCCCCATTGCTAGGTTATTAGACCCAATTGTGTTATTACATAGCGCATTGAAGCCAATAGCTGTATTGTAGCAACCACTACCATTAGCCGCTAGAGCATTACAGCCAATAGCAAAGTTGTCAAGTCCTGTGCTTGTTCCAAGTCCATTGCCAATAGCAAAACTTCTGCATTGGCCAAGTGCTAGTACACCACAGCACCCAACTAGGAATCCATTTACACAAAAGCCGTTAATATCTACTCTGAGTCGCTCACATGCCCCCGCACCCAGTATTACAGTGCAGCATAAAGCACTGGTTCCAGATATATTACCAATGATTGTATTACAAAAACCAGTTGTAATACCGCATCCTGCACACACACCAATTGCTATATTTTGATAACCACTTGTATTACCGATCAAAGATGCAACCCCAATAGCAATGTTGCATGTGCCAGTTGTTGTGGCGCACATGGAATTTGAGCCAATGGCTATATTACAGCCAGTTGTGTTGTTAAAAAGTGCAGCATTGCCCATAGCAATGTTATCACAGCCCTGTAAGTTGCATCGACTTGCGAATCGCCCAATTGCAATGTTCTGGCTGCCAACCGTGTTACAGGCTATAGCATTCAAGCCTAAGGCAATATTACCGCACCCGCTGGTGTTGCCGCACAATGCACCTAGGCCAACACCAAAATTACATGAGCCGTTTAAATTGTTTCTTAACGCAAAGCAGCCAATAGCGTAGTTGTCAAGTCCTGTACTCGAACCAAGTCCGTCTCCAACTTTGAAGCTTCTGTTACCATCAAGATTTACTGTAGACACAGTGTAAGGAGCCCCATTTATGCACAAGCCACCATTGTCAACTTTGATGCGTTCGCAAGTGCCAGCGCCAATCAACACAGTGCATACCAGGGCAGCACTTCCTGGTAGAGTACCAATAATGGTGTTGTTTACCCCTATAGTAATAGCGCACCCTGCACGCACGCCAATAGCTATATTGTCTGAGCCTGTTGTCTCTGCACTCAGTGCCAAACAGCCAATAGCAATATTATTTGTGCCTGTACCTAAAGCATTGCCTGCACAGTAACCGATGGTGACATTGCTGTCACTTGCTGTTAGGCCGTAAATTGTGCCTAGTGATGTTGCGGTTGCTGGACTTGAAGATCCTGAGATACCAGTAAGTCCAGCGCCACAGCCAAAATAACATCTAGCACATACGTCGCCTGCCCCACTGTTTACAACAAGGCAATTATTGTCTACTCGAATTCGTTCACAAGTGCCAGCGCCCAAAAGCAAGGTGCAGACCATCCCTGCTGTGCCAGCCAAGTTACCAATAACAGTGTTGTTGGCACCAGTTGTGATTAGACATCCAGAACAAGCACCAATCCCTATGTTGTTGCTGCCAGTGGTATTACAGCAGAGTGCAGAATATCCTAGAGCAATGTTGTCAGAGCCAATGGTGTTGAAGCGTAGTGCACAACATCCTAGTGCAATGTTGTTGATACCGGTGGTATTGCAGTAGAGCACAACGTCTCCTAGTGCAATATTGCTGGCACCAGTGGTATTGTTGAAAAGGGCTTGGCTGCCCATTGCAACGTTGCTGTTGCCCTGGGTATTAGCATTAAGAGCTTGATATCCTATTGCAATATTGCAGTTTCCTATTGTGTTCAACAATAGTGTTTGATAGCCTATACCAACGTTGTTGGAGCCGATGGTATTGCTGTAGAGAGATCTACAGCCCTGTGCAAAATTGTAGCAACCCCCAGTATTGCAGAAGAGTGCTTCCATCCCTAGAGCAGTATTGCTGTTACCAGTTGTATTGCAGAAGAGCGCAACGCATCCGAGAGCAATATTGTTTATGCCTGTAGTATTGTTATAGAGTGCATTGCCTCCTATAGCAATGTTGTTGCAGCCAGTTGTATTGCTATAGAGACTAGCGTATCCTAGTGCAATGTTGTTGCTGCCATTGGTGTTGCCTTGCAAACTCAAGCATCCTAAAGCAATGTTGTTATTACCATTTGAGTTGCACTTAAGTGCGCAATATCCAAGAGCAATGTTATCCTTGCCTGTAGAGTTGGTGCTTAGAGTTTGGAATCCAATGGCAATATTGTTGGCTCCAGTAGTATTAGCTGTAAGTGACTGACCTCCTATACCAATATTATCTGTGCCACCTGTTGCTGAACTCATAGCGTAAGCACCAAGTGCAACATTTTGGCCACCGGTGGTCATGTTTCCTAACGCAGAGGCACCAAAAGCTACATTACAGCCGCCACTGATTAGATTCTGCAAGGCTCTAAAGCCTTGGGCTGTGTTATAGTCGCCAAATCTGTTGCATTGCAACGCTTGTATACCAACAGCTACGTTATAACTGCCAGTTGTGTTGCAGGAAAGTGCAAGACAGCCTAGTGCAATATTACCACTACCAGTTGTGTTGCTGCAGAGCGCACAAGATCCAAGTGCAATGTTGTTGCTACCTAGGGTATTTTCCTTGAGTGCAAACCCGCCTAAAGCAATATTGCTGCTTCCTGTACTATTTCCATAAAGAGCAAATGTGCCTTGAGCAATGTTGTCGCAGCCCGCGGTATTGAAACGGAGAGCATCAGTTCCTAATGCAATATTGCATGCGCCGAGGGTATTTGTTAAAAGCGCATTTGATCCAATTGCAATGTTTTTGCTGCCAGTTAAGTTATTGACAAGTGTGTTACAGCCTATTGCAATATTAAGGTTACCAGAGGTGTTACAGGCAAGCGCACAGAATCCCAATGCTATATTGTCGCATCCAGTTGTATTGGCTCTGAGTGCCCTGCAACCAAGTGCAATGTTGTTGCTGCCTATAGTATTGTCTCGAAGTGACTCTAGTCCGATAGCAATGTTATTGCACCCAGTTGTATTGCAAAAAAGTGCTGATACTCCTAAGGCAATATTGCATGCACCAATTGAATTGTAATAGAGTGCCCCGCATCCTAGTGCAATGTTGTCATTGCCAAATGTGTTGCTGAAGAGTGCTGTACATCCTAAAGCAATGTTGTTATCACCAATTGTGTTGTTTCTTAGTGAACAAAATCCTAAAGCTATGTTATTATATCCAGTAGTATTGCATATGAGGGCACTAAAACCTACCGCAATGTTGTTGCAACCAGTAGTGTTACACAATAGAGCATCGCAACCAAAGGCAAAATTGTGTAGGCCAGTGCTGATAGACAGTCCAGTACCAACTTTGAAACTGAAATAGGCGTTCAGAGAGGGAGAATAGGCGCTGCCGTTTACACAAAGCCCGTTGTTGTCTACTCGAAGTCGCTCACAAGTGCCGGCTCCTAGCAATAGAGTGCAAACCATGCCAGCTGTACCAGCCAAATTGCCAAGAATGGTATTACAAGAGCCTGTTGTGATTGCGCAACCTGCACAAACGCCCAATGCAATGTTAAATGCTCCTGTTGTGGATGCAACTAGAGAACAACTACCAATAGCAATATTGTCAACGCCTGTGGTATTGGCGCGCAGAGCACTTGACCCTATACCAATGTTCTCGTTGGCTTGATTGTTGAAGAGACTGCAAAGACCAATAGCAATATTGCAATCACCAGACAAGCCGCAACACATTGAGCCACTACCAATAGCAATGTTTGATATTGTTCCGCATGAAAAGCGTAGCGAGCCGATACCAATAGCAATGTTGCTACATCCAGTGATGTTGCAAAACAAAGCAGTTGATCCAATACCAATGTTGCATGAGCCAACTTCATTTTTACAAAGTGGCACATAGCCAATACCAATGTTATCTGTACCAGTGCTGTTGCAATAGAGAACATTACCTATTCCAATAGCGGTATTCCTGGTTCCAGTAGTATTCAATTGTAGAGCCAGCGGTCCTATTGCAAGATTATTACCACAAGTAGAGCTTGCTAGTGCGTTTCTACCAATGGCTATCCCACTTCCTGTTGCGAGATTAACCAATGCGTTGTGGCCAATAGCTACAGAGTTAGTGACTTCTGCCCCGTTGCATAAAGCAAAGCTTCCTATAGCCACATTGAATGTGCCTGTAGTAATTTTGGCTCCAGCCAAATATCCAACTGCTGTGTTGTAGTCTGTTGTCACACAACACAAGGCTCCTAAGCCCACAGCAGTGTTGTAATTTCCAATCTGGTTTAAATTCAAAGCTCTAACACCAACAGCAACATTCTCGGCACCAGTTGTGTTGCAAATCAATGCCGTTGATCCAATAGCGGTATTGCTGCCGCCCTCTGTGTTGTTTTGTAATGCGGACAAGCCAACTGCTGTATTTGCTGCACCAAGAGTGTTGGCTGTCATTGTGCATGTGCCTAGAGCAGTATTGTTTTTTCCTGTTGTGTTAGCAAACAATGCCCGTAAGCCTACCCCAACATTGCAGATGCCACTGGTATTGCTGTAAAGTGCACAAACCCCCACAGCAACATTTACTTCTCCAGTTGTATTAGATAATAGTGCGCTTCGGCCTATAGCAACATTACATGCACCAATTGTGTTGTTTTTCAAAGCGGAACCACCAATAGCAATATTATAACTGCCTGATGTGTTGGTGCTTAAGGCAATACATCCAAGAGCTATATTGTGTATTCCTGTGCTAGACACAATTCCCGAACAAAAGCCTAGTGAAATGTTTGAGTCTGAACTTGTTGCGCCATAAAGCGTGCCGAGGCTGGTGGGTGTTGCAGGCGATCCGCCTACCCCTGTCAAGCCTGCGCCGCAACCAAAATAACAGCGAGCACAGACATCGCCACTGCCTTGCATTACAAGCATGCAGTTGGCGTCAATCCGCAGGCGTTCGGTTGTGCCAGCACCAATCAATACCGTATCAGCCAGGCCGGTGGTTCCAGCAAGGGCGCCAATAATTGTATTATTACTACCTGTTGTGATGTCGCAACCAGCACATACACCTATAGCAAGGTTAACTGCCCCTGTGGTGTTGTTTATGAGAGAGAAAGTGCCAATACCAATATTGCAACTGGCATTACTACTAACAAGCACACAGCGACCAATTGCAACGTTGCGAGCACCTGTTGTGTTGCTGATGAGAGAGTATGGTCCAACGGCCACATTGCTTCCGCCGGTGGTATTGCTGCATAGGGCAGCTTGACCTATGCCAATATTACAACTTCCAACATTTGGTGCCAGAGACAAATCCCCGATACCAATGTTAAAACTACCAGCACATGATCCAGAGCACATTGCATCATTACCAATTGCAATGTTGCTGCATCCAAAAGTGCTGCATCGAAGCGAGCTTGCACCTATAGCAATGTTATTGTTTCCGGTTTGAAGCCCGCCCATAGAGGCAGAGCCAATAGCAATGTTACTGCTCCCAGTCAAGCTGTTAAACATTGCACATTCACCAATTGCCACATTGCGGTTACCAGTTGTGTTGGAGAACAAACTGTTCACACTGATAGCAACGTTGAAGCATCCAGATGTGTTGTTTCTCAGGGCGGCTGTGCCAACTGCTGTGTTATAGCAACCAACAGTATTCAAACAAAGACTGGCCCTACCTATGGCCACATTGGCTATTCCGGTTGTGTTGCACATCAGTGCACACACGCCTACAGCAACGTTCCCGCATCCTGTGGTATTGCCCAACATAGTTCTGTCACCAACAGCTACGTTGGCCGACCCTGATATGCTGTTTGCAAGAGCATTGTTTCCAATGGCTGTGTTGACTGTACCAATAGTGTTGGCTGACAGTGCACAGCGGCCCATAGCAACATTTTCAAGACCAGTTGTATTGGCATAGAGAGCGCAACGACCAACTGCAACGTTCCAACTTCCTGTTGTATTCGAGTATAAGGCGCTATCACCAACAGCAGTGTTCTCTACACCACCATCATTTGTTCGGAGAGCTTGGCTGCCAATCGCCGTGTTGTTCACACCAATAGTGTTAGCGGCTAGAGTATTTTGCCCAACAGCGATGTTGTCGCACCCAGCAGTGTTAAGACAGAGAGCGCATGCACCTATAGCTATGTTTTTGGCGCCAGTGGCGTTGGCCAATCCCACCCCAAAACCAATGGCCACATTCGCCAGACTGCTGTTGCCGTTCTGATTGGGCAGAACGGTATTACCGTAAATTTTGATTGCCATCTTCGCTCTCCCCTGTTAGTTTGAACTCGGCTGTAGCTATTTACTGGGGAAGCCTGGTAGGAAGCTAGTCTAGCTTCCTACCTTGCAATATTTGTCCTATTGTATCTATTTGAATTTGTTGTTTTTTGACAACATCCAATAGCAATGCCACAAGTTGCATGTAGCTTACTCTCTTCAAGCCGTCTGCAGTGCTCACCACATGCGGCAGCACTTGTTCAATCTCTTGAGCAATCACACCTATGGCCTTGCGATCAGTGTCCTTCCAGTTGAATTCAACTGGACGAATCTGTCGAATTAGCTCCAAACTGTTGCTCAATGGAGTCACATTGTCTTTGAGTGTTGCATCAGACAAGCTGTTGTAGTCAGTTGAGCTCAGTGTGCCTGTGCTGGGATTAAATGTGAGTTTGGTTGAACTTGTGAAAGCTGTAGTAAGGTTTGTGTTCAAAACATTGCTGAACAACAGATACCAATTGTTGTTTGTTGTTGTGTCATCAGTTGTTGCTACTGCTGTTCCAACACCACTATAGCCTGAAAAACCGCTCCAACCACTGATACCAGAGTAAGCAGATATGCCGCTCCAACCGGATACTCCGCTCCAGCCGCTCCATCCACTTGCTCCACTAGTGCCTTGTCCGCTCCATCCACTAAATCCGCTCCAACCGCTTGTGCCGCTTACACTGCTACCGCTCCAACCGGACAGTCCGCTCCAACCAGAAACACCGCTCCAACCGGAAACACCAGAATATCCACTCAGTCCAAGTCCGCTGTATCCAGAGAAGCCACTCCAGCCACTTGTGCCAGAATAACCAGAAACACCGCTCCAGCCACTTGTGCCACTCCACCCGCTTGTTCCGCTCCACCCAGATACCCCGCTCCAGCCGCTTTCGCCAGAATAACCACTGAGTCCAAGTCCGCTGTATCCCGAGAAGCCGCTCCAGCCACTTGTTCCAGAATAACCAGAAACACCACTCCAGCCACTCTCGCCAGAATAACCACTTGTGCCACTCCAGCCACTTGTTCCGGAATAACCACTTTCACCAGTTGGGCCAGTGGGTCCGAGAGGACCTGTCTCGCCAGTTGGTCCAGTTGGCCCTGTCTCTCCTTGGCCGGTTGGCCCTGTTGGACCAGTATCTCCTGTTGGTCCTGTCTCGCCGGTTGGCCCTGTTGGACCAGTATCACCAGTTGGGCCAATTGGTCCAGTCTCACCAGTTGGACCTGTTTCACCAGTTGGTCCAGTATCACCAGTCGGACCAGTTGGTCCGGTTTCGCCAGTTGGGCCTGTCTCTCCAGTTGGACCTGTGTCACCAGTGGGTCCTTGAGCACCAGTATTGGTTGCAAAACCAGCAACACCTGTTGGACCAATTGGGCCTGTATCGCCAGTAGGACCAGTTGTTCCTGTTGGTCCTGTCTCACCAGTGGGGCCTGTGGGGCCGGTGTCACCTGTGGGGCCGGTGTTGCCCGAAGGACCAGTAGCCCCTGTTGGTCCTGTATCTCCTGTAGGACCAGTTGGTCCTGTCACGCCAGCAGGCCCGGTTACGCCAGTGGGACCAGTATCACCAGTAGATCCAGTGGGACCTGTTGGTCCAGTTGTTCCTGTGGGCCCTGTCTCACCAGTGGGGCCTGTTGGGCCTGTGTCACCTTGTGGTCCTGGAGGCCCGCCACTTGGTCCAGTTGCACCTACAGAACCAGTTGGTCCTGTCTCACCAGGAACGCCTTGTAATCCGGGCGATCCTTGCACACCTTGCAATCCGATTGGTCCTCTTGGTCCAGTAGATCCAGTAACGCCAAACCCTGTTGGTCCACCAACACCAGTGGGGCCGGTTGATCCTCTACCAGTTGGGCCTGTTGGGCCTGTATAGCCTGTTGGACCAATGGGTCCGGGAGGTCCACCACTTGGACCGGTTGGACCCAAAGCACCGCCTGTGCCTGTTGGACCTGTGTAACCAACTGGGCCTGTATAGCCTGTTGGGCCAATGGGACCGGTATCACCTTTTCCTGTGGGACCTGTATAACCAGTGGCACCTTGAATACCTGCCGGACCAGTTGGACCGCCGCCTGTTGGACCAGTATAACCTGTTGGTCCAATAGCTCCAGCACCGGTTGGTCCGCTTGCTCCTGTAGCACCAGTCCGTCCTAGAGGCCCAGTTGGTCCTGTTGGACTTACACCAGTTGGTCCAGTTGCACCAGTTGGGCCTGTATTACCTTGCTGACCTGTTGCGCCTGTGTGGCCAGTTGCCCCAGTGTGCCCTGTTGGACCAGTTAGTCCAACTCCGGTAGGGCCTGTTGCTCCTGTGTTTCCACTTGGACCTGTTGCTCCAGTAGGTCCTGTTTCGCCAGTTGGACCGGTTGGACCTGTTTCACCTGTTAGAGAAACACCTGTGGGTCCTGTATGTCCAGTTGGTCCAGTTGGGCCTGTATCACCAGTTGGACCGGTATCCCCTGTTGGTCCTGTTGGACCTGTTGGACCCACACCTGTGGGACCTGTTGCTCCAGTAGGTCCTGTTTCGCCAGTTGGGCCTGTAGGACCAGTATCGCCCGTTGGACCAGTTGGCCCTGTAAACCCTAACCCAGTAGGTCCTGTTGCACCAGTTGGACCAGTTTCGCCTGTGGGCCCTGTATCACCTGTGGGACCAGTCTTACCTGTTGGTCCTGTGGGACCTGTTGGTCCAAAGCCAGTTGGCCCTGTGGGACCAGTTTCACCTGTGGGACCTGTATCACCAGTGGGTCCGGTATCACCTGTAGGTCCAGTAGGCCCAGTTGGTCCAAAGCCAGTTGGTCCGGTTGGTCCAGTATCACCTGTGGGGCCTGTGTCACCAGTTGGACCTGTGTCACCTGTAGGTCCAGTGGGACCAGTGGGACCTGTTGGTCCAAAGCCAGTTGGCCCTGTTGGCCCTGTTGGTCCGGTATCGCCTGTTGGACCAGTTTCGCCAGTTGGTCCTGTATCTCCAGTGGGTCCGGTAGGCCCTGTTGGCCCAAATCCTGTTGGACCTGTTGGTCCAGTTTCTCCTGTGGGTCCTGTGTCGCCAGTAGGCCCAGTATCGCCTGTTGGACCTGTTGGCCCTGTTGGACCAGTCTCTCCTAAACCTGTTGGACCTGTTGGTCCAGTCTCGCCTGTTGGACCAGTAACACCAGTTGGTCCAGTCTCGCCTGTGGGACCAGTTGGCCCTGTGCCACCTGTTTCACCAGTGTTGCCTTGAGGCCCGGGAGGACCGCCTAAGGGACCAGTTGGGCCAGGAGGACCTGGTGGACCACCAAGAGGACCAGTTGGACCTGTGGCACCAGAAAGGCCTGTTGGTCCTGTTGCACCGCTCTCACCCGTTGGACCGGTTGGTCCAGTTTCGCCTGTGGGACCTGTTCCGCCTGTAGGTCCTGTTGCTCCTG
>JACCDG010238218.1_pt1 | contig 65242 bp, 50 predicted proteins | sample 7442471 | NCBI WGS metagenome assembly JACCDG01 (sample SAMN15323444, study PRJNA562643) | freshwater metagenome | isolation source: river surface water | place: USA:Blue River Watershed | collected 2017-08-17 | reverse complement strand
GGATGGGCGTCAGTCATTGAAAACACCCTTCACCGTAAAGTGATCACCGAATTTCCCCATCATATCCGCCCGATTGTGGAAGCCCCCGAATTTGCATCGGCCATAGGGCTGGTTTTATACGGGATAAAAAGTAAGGCCATCACGGTTGCGCCACCTCCTCACATGGATCCGTTCCGGCGTTTTAATGGCTGGATAAAAGAGTTTTTCTAATTATATCTTTTTCTACCCTTGGTGGTATGATATACTTTTTCCGATTACCTAAAATTTTTCTGACTACCTGTTGGGGGTGGGCGATTTTACGGTATTTTATTTTATTGCTTGAAGGAGAAACCCCTTGTCACAGGAAAACTTAAGACAATTTGCCAATATTAAAGTTATGGGCGTTGGCGGCGGTGGCAGTAATGCTATCAACCGAATGGTGGCCTCTGGTGTTAAGGGCGTAGAGTTTTATACGATTAATACGGATATTCAAGCATTAAACGTGTCGTTGGCTGATCACAAAATCCAGATTGGTGCAAAGCTGACAAAAGGTCTTGGCGGCGGTGCTATCCCAATGGTGGGCGAGCAGGCAGCTAAAGAAAGCAAAGAAGATATCGAAGCCGCACTGGAAGGTGCAGACATGGTGTTTGTTACAGCCGGTATGGGCGGCGGAACCGGTACAGGTGCAGCTCCTGTTGTAGCTAAAATTGCCAAAGAATTAGGTGCTTTAACTATCGGAGTTGTAACAAAACCTTTCAAATTTGAAGGCCCGGTACGCTCCAGACAAGGTGAAGAAGGTTTACGTAAATTACGTGAACAGGTTGATGCTTTGATTGTTATCCCTAACGATAAATTGTTACATGTTGTTGAAAAAATGACTTCTATGCTGGATGCTTTTAAAATCGCTGATGATGTATTGCGTCAGGGTGTTCAGGGTATTGCTGATTTAATTACCATTCCTGGTCTTATCAACCTGGATTTTGCTGACGTCAGAACCATTATGATGAACTCCGGTTCAGCTATGATGGGTATGGGTCGCGCCAGCGGTGAAGACCGTGCGGTTGTTGCTGCAAAACAAGCTATTTCCTCTCCATTATTAGAAGAAACCATTCACGGTGCTACCGGTGTTATCCTCAACATCACAGGCAGCGATAATTTATCCTTACATGAAGTTCACACCGCCGCCGATGTTATCTACGGTGCCGTTGATCCAGAAGCCAACATTCTGTTCGGATCTGTAATTGATGAACGTTTGGAAAATGAACTCCTTGTTACTGTTATTGCAACTGGATTTAAACGCGCCCCTGAAATTCAGGAATTAAAACGCCACATTGGGCTTACAGATCAACCTGTATCGGTTGCAAAACCTGCTCCTGAAGAATCATCGTTTATGGATGATGTTGAAGAAGACTATGAAACCGAAGACGAAGCCGTTGTTGAGCCCGTTACAACACAGGCTTTTTCTGCTCCTCAACAAAAAGAGCCGGATCTTATTTTCAGTAAAGAAAAACCTCGTCAGGAACCTCGTGTAGAGGATTTTGACCTGGATGTTCCTGCATTTTTAAGAAACATCAACTAAAATCCGTGAGGGTTTTACTGGCTGTCTTATTTGTCTGTTTGTCTCTAACAGGCTCTATTTTTGCTGCTGAAAAACTCTTTTTGGATATCCCGAAAGGCCATTGGGCCGAACCTTCCGTATACAGATTGGTAGATCTGGGCGTTACCGGCGGCTACGAAGACGGTACATTTCGGGGCCAAAAATCCGTAACCCGATACGAATTAGCTTTATATCTCTCTAATTTTGAATCGGCAACGGTTGCTAAACTTCAAAAAAAAGTAGAGTCCCAACAGCAGGATATCGACCAGCTCAAAAAAGAGATTCAGGCGTTGAAAGCGTCGGCTAAGGCCCAAAAGCCGAATTAACGGATTTGGTGTGACTAACGTTTTTAATCGATCTCTGAACGCTGCTGTAACCTCAAAAAACGGGTCTCGTGTTATGATTGGCGGGATATCGTATACGCAGTGGTCGTCCAATGATTATCTGGGATTGTCACAACATCCGGCCGTAATAAAAGCAGCGGCTATGGCTATGCAGGATTTTGGTGTGGGTTCTACAGGTTCCAGACTTTTGGGCGGAGATTCCGAACCGTTTCATCTTTTGGAAACACGGCTGGCCCAGTGGCTTAAAAAACCTGCGACTCTGGTTTTTAACAGCGGTTATCAGATGAATAGCGGTATCATTCGTACGATCGTTGGAAAAAATGATGTTATCTTTGCCGACAAGCTCATTCATGCCAGTTTAATTGACGGCAGTTTATATTCCGGTGCCACGTTATTCCGTTTCAAGCATAACGACATGAAGCATCTCCAATCTTTACTCCAAAAACATCGCGGTTCATTCAAAAAATCCCTTATAATCAGCGAATCTCTGTTTAGTATGGATGGTGACCTTTCAGATTTGAAATCCCTGGTAGACTTAAAAAAACACCATGATTCCGAATTGATGATTGATGAAGCGCACAGCGTTGGCATTTATGAAAATGAGTACCGACAGGACATTGATTACGTTTTAGGCACATTGGGTAAAGCCTTCGGATGTGCTGGCGGGTTTGTCGGATGTAGTGCCGACTTTAAAGATCGATTTATTAACACGGCTCGCAATTTTATCTATTCTACAGCGTTGCCTCCCCTTGTTGCGGCTGCGGCTTTGGAGGCTTTATCTCTTATTGAAAATGGTGTGTTAGGCCAACAGCTTCAAAAAAACACAAAGGCTGTTCGGGCTTTATTTCACGATTTTTCTTTGCTTGGAGAAACACACATTATGCCACTTTTAATTGGAGATGAAGCAAAGACAGTGGCTATTGCAGACACATTGCGGCAGGCAGGCCATTGGGTAACTGCTGTCCGTCATCCTACAGTTGCTTTGGGTCAGGCACGATTGCGGTTGTGTTTATCGTTGACTCATACCGAAAAGGACTGGGCTGGGTTATTAAGCGATTTATCCCAGACTACCTAAGCTGACAGCTACCTCTAATTTCTCTACCTGAGATTCATCTTTATAGATAATATCCGTAATCACACCTGCACGTTTTAAATCGTCCAGAATTTCAGGATACATATCCAAAAATTGGGTGACTGATTCCGGGCAGGATAGTTCCAGCCGGTCTACAGGGTGTTTCATACTTTTTTGGGCTTTGGTTTTACTGCCTCGAACTTCGGATAAAATATCGATAACAGGTTCCAAAATGCTGTTGCCAGACCATGACGGAAACACAACGTCTTCCAGTTCAGCATCAGAAGGCCATGGGGCCCGGTGAACAGAGGTTTGAACCGATGTGTATCTCCACGACCAGATTTCTTCCGTAATATACGGTAAAAACGGAGCTAATAATCGTAAAAACGTTTTTAAACTCCAATCCAATGAGGCCAAAGCAGACTCTTTTTTCGAGCCTGTTTCCTGATACGCACGGCCTTTAACCAGCTCAATATAATGATCGCAGAACATCCAGAACAGGGCTTCAATTTTTTCCAAGGCTTCGGCGTATTCAAATTTTTCCAGAGCTTCTGTTGCTTTTGTAGCGGTTGTTTTCATAACATCAATCCAGGCTTTATCCAGGCATTCGGTGATGGATGTAATCTCCATGGGTTCCTGTTGATCGGCCTGACGAAGCTGCATCATGACAAATTTGCTGGCATTAAACAGCTTGGTAACCAGTTTTTTTCCGATTAAAAAGACAGATTCATCAAAAGCCGTGTCGGAGCCTAGTCGGGCTCTGGCGGCCCAGTAACGGATGGCGTCTGCGGAGTAGGATTCAAGCAAATGCCCCGGAGTTACCACGTTGCCCTTGGATTTACTCATTTTTTTCCGGTCTGGATCCAAAACCCAGCCGCTGATTAAGACATTTTTCCATGGAATGGTGTTGTGGTGCATCCACGCTTTTGTAATGGTATAAAAAGCCCAGGTTCTGATAATTTCATGAGACTGAGGCCGAACATCCATCGGGAACACCGACTGATGTCGTTTTTCATCCTTACCCCAAAAACTCATCAGCTGAGGGGTTAGCGACGAGGTTGCCCAAGTGTCCATAACATCGGGATCGCCGGCAAACCCGTTTGGCTGGTTGCGCTGCTCTTCTTTAAATCCCGGTGGTGGCGATGATAATGGATCGCAAGGCAAAGACTCTGCCTCCGCAAAAATCGGAGAACCATAGTCAATTTCGCCCTGACTTGTAACCGGATACCACACCGGAAACGGAACTCCAAAAAACCGCTGGCGGCTGATACACCAGTCCTGATTTAATCCCTCAACCCAGTTTGTGTAACGGGTTTTCATAAAATCCGGCTGCCAGTTAATCTGTTCGCCTTGGGCCAGTAAAGCGGCTTTGTGTTCTACAATTTTGATAAACCATTGCCGGGTCGGCATAAACTCGATAGGAGAGTCGCCTTTTTCGTAAAATTTTACGGGATGTTCGATAGGTTCAGGTTCTTTTACAAGAACTTGTTCGGCCTGCAGAAGCTCTACAATCTTTTTCCTTGCCTGATGCGTTTTTAATCCAACAAGTTCTTTATAGTTTGAGGCTGCTTTTTCAGGATTAATCGATTTGAACGGATCTTTTCCAAATTCAACGTCCAGCAGAAGTCCGTTAAGTCCGATAATCTGTTTGAGAGGCAGGTTTGATTTTTTCCACCAGTCCACGTCCATGGCGTCTCCGAAGGTACAAACCATCAAAATTCCACTTCCTTTTTCAGGATCGGCATGGGTTGAGGCCAGAATCGGGACCGGCGCATAAAATAACGGTGAAATGGCTTTTTTGCCGAATAACGGTTTATAGCGTTCGTCATCCGGGTGAGCCACAACGGCGATACAGGCAGCAAGTAGTTCGGGTCTTGTAGTAGCAATGATAAAATCACCGCCATTTTCTACCTCAAAACGAATATGATGATAGGCTCCAGGGCAAGTTCTGTCTTCGATTTCAGCCTGAGCTACAGCCGTTTTAAAATCCACATCCCACATGGTTGGGGCTTCGTTCTGATACACAAACCCTTTTTGAACCAGATCCAGAAAAGACGCCTGAGACACTTTTCGGCAGTGTTCGTTAATCGTGGCATATTGCAAAGACCAGTCCACAGACAGGCCCAGATGTCTCCACATGGCTTCAAAAACAGCCTCGTCTTCGGTGGTCAGCAGATTGCAGGCTTCGATAAAGTTTTTTCTGGAAATCTCGGTAAAAGGCTTTTTTTCCGTGCTTTTTTCAGGAGCCCAATCCGGTTGGTAAGGAAGATACGGGTTACAGGAAATCCCAAACACATTTTGTACCCGTCTTTCGGTAGGAAGGCCGTTGTCATCCCAGCCCATGGGGTAAAACACGTTTTTGCCCATCATGCGTTGAAATCTGGCTAAAACATCGGTTTGGGTGTAGCTAAATACGTGGCCAACGTGAAGGGATCCCGAAACTGTTGGGGGCGGCGTGTCTACCGAAAACGTGTCGTCCCGTGAGGTATCCGAATCCCATTTATACGTTTCATTTTTCTCCCAAAAAGCCTGCCATTTTTTCTCTATATCACTGTGGGTATACTGCTGGGGCAACTCGTCCATATCTTAAAACTCCGCTCTTGGATTAAAAAATTTAATTTGTTGATGTAACTCTTCAACGAACGGCTTAATGCCGTCTTTAATGGTTTGGGGTGGAACATGAAGACCTTCGGGAATTCCGGTTTGTCTCAGTTCAGGAAAAAATTGGTACACATCTTCCATAAATACTTTTTTTTCGCCTTCAAGTCGTTCTTTGCAGACATTTTCAAGCAGTTGAATTTTTGTATTAAATGGAAAACTGTCTTCCATCATGCGTTTATCAAGTTGTGGTAAAAGGGAATCAAAATATTTTTTCTGAAGCGCTTTCGAAATGGTGGCAAGCAGATCCATCTCAAAAAAAGGTTTGTTTAAATAGTCACAAGCTCCATTTTTTAGTGTTTTTACGGCGACTTCAATTTCTTTATAAGCGGTCATAATGACAATTTGAACATCTTTTTGGGAGGCTTTTAGTAGAGGTAATAGCTGGACGCCTGTCATATCTGGTAAATAAATATCCAGTAATACCACATCAAATGTTTGAGAGTGTGCAGCGCGCAATGCTTCTTTTCCTGAAAACGTACAAACGATCGTGTAAGAGTCCGACAGTAGCTCTGAAATGTTTTCGGCGATATCGATATCGTCTTCAATCACAAGAATAGACGGTTTTTGTATAGGCGTATGCTCGTTTTTAATCAACCATTTTTCTCTTAATTCCTGGATAGGAATGGCAAATTTACTTTCGGATGGAAACAACTGCAGTAGTTCCTGACTGGTAACAGCCTGACCTACAGAGCGTCTTTGGGCCAAAAGTTGCTGAGCAAGCTCAAGACGTTTATCAAGATCGACCTGATCTAACAAAATCTTTTTCGATACGGTTTCCAGTTTTTGTAAAAATAAAGCGTTGTTCAGCGCACTTTCAACGGTCAGACGTACAGAATCTGCGTTATAAGGTTTTACAAGGTAATCAAAGGCACCGTTTTTAATGGCCAGAACTGCCATCTGAACATCGGCTTTATCCGAACACACAATAATTTCTGGAAGTGAGCTGATTTTTTTAAGTTCGCTAAGCATATCCGTACTTTGTTCTTTTGCATCTTCCAGTGACAGGCTGAGCAGAACAACCCGTACTTTCATGCAAAAACAGTCGTAAAGAGATAACGCTTCCGTTGCCGAATAAACCGAAATTATTTCGTAAGTTTCTTTTAATGCTGAAACGAGGGTTTCATTATCCTGAGGGTTGTCTTCTACAACCAAGATCATCGGTTTGCTCATCGGGTTATACCGCTATTGGGAATTTGATAAAAGGTTGAGGATGATAATTGTGAAGCTGAATATCTTCAAATGTAAGTTCAAAAAACGGTTTTTTCTCGATGGTTACTTCAGGGAGCCCGTCTGGTTGGCGAAGAAGCTGCTCTTTAAGGCCGTCAACATGGTTAAGATAGATGTGTGCGTCACCAAGGGTGTGAACAAAAACGCCAGGTTTCAGGTTGCATTCCTGTGCCACCATCATGAGAAGAAGCGCATAGCTTGCTATATTAAACGGAACTCCAAGAGCAACGTCAGCCGAGCGTTGGTATAGCTGGCAGTCTAATCGTCCGTTACTTACATAAAACTGAAAAAACGTATGGCAGGGAGGAAGCGCCATTTTATCGATATCAGCCACATTCCAGCCTGAAACAATATGACGTCTTGAGTGAGGATTTTTCTTAATCCCCTCGATAGTGTCTTTTAGTTGATCAATATGAAATTTTTCAAATAACTCTGTTCCAGGAACCTGTTTAAAGGCTTCCCATTTCCGCCATTGATAGCCGTAAATAGGGCCAAGTTCACCGTTTTCATCTGCCCATGGATTCCAAATCCCTGTGTGCTGAGCCAGATCATCGTTGATGTTTGTAGAGCCTTTGATAAACCACAGAAGCTCGCGGACTACGCTGTTGAAATATACTTTTTTGGTGGTTAGAAGAGGAAATCCTTCGGCCAGATTGTAACGCATCTGGTAACCAAAAACTGATAATGTTCCAGTTCCTGTACGGTCACTTTTTTCTTCACCATTTAAAAGAATATGTGAAACTAGGTCTAGATATTGTCTCATAATATGGATTATACTCTAACATGAATGAATCCCTTTGAACATTCAAATATTTTCATAGATGACGGACTTCCGCTTACGGATGCTGTTGCTCGTTACCAGGCGCGCAGACAGGCTGCAGCCGAGGCGATTGGCCATATTTCCGTTATTTTTTCCGTGGATAAAGCCCCTGGAGAGCCAAGCTCGTGGGTACATCTTTCAACGACTATTTATCAGGAGCCGTTGTTCCTGTATTTAACCGGTTTGAATCAATTTCCCTGCGTGCTGGTTTTAAATCCTCTCCAACAAGAAACGTATTTGTTTTTGCCGCATAAAGATCCTAAAAAAGAGTTTTGGGATGGCATCCGTTTTGGCTATACCGAAGACTCGGAGGTTAATGCTGATCTTGCAAAAAAACTGGGCGTTACAACCATTTTTTCTTTGGAGAATTATGAAAAAATCGTATCCGATCTGCTTCGTAAGACGCCGCAATCTTTAGGGCTATTCTGGCATGAATCTCAAAAACAGGTGCGTTTTGAAGATAGTAATTATCACCAGAATGCCGAGCTTTTAGAGTGTTTGGATCCAACTGTCAGCGTAGTTAATATTGCTGAAACCTTGTGGAAACAGCGATTCCCTCTGGATGGGACCGATCTTATGAATGCTCAAATTGCCAACACCAAAACCATTGAATCGTTTTTATCTACCTTGAAAAAAGTGCATCTGTTTAGTTCGGAACAGGACGTATCGGCTTATTTAAACGGCCAGATTTTAAGTCGTTCCTGGTTTGGAAACAGTTTTCCGAACATTATTGCCTCAGGGGAAAATGGTGCCGTGCTGCACTATTCAAAAAATAATGCCCCGTTGCAAAAAAACGGGCTGCTGCTGATGGATTTTGGTTTGAGATGGCAAACCATGCACGCGGATATCAGCCGGACTATTCCTGTGTCTGGAACATTTAACCCGATGCAGGCGTTGTTGTATCAAATTGTGTTGGACACCCAGATTTTTGTAGAAAGACTGATTAAGCCCGGTATGACGATTTCAGGCTTGAATGCTCAGTGTTGGACCTATATGGACAAGCTTTTGGACGAAAGATTTTTATCCAAAGGCGGAAAAATGACACGCTGTTACGAGTCTGCTCCGCATAATGTGGGTCATTTTTTGGGTATGCAGGTTCATGACGGAGATCCATTTAGGGAATATCGAGAACAGCCTTTGGAAGCTGGATTTATGCTGACAAACGAGCCGGGACTTTACGGCTATTTTGAGGCTACTTTGGATGGGCAATTGTACCAGGAGCCTATTGGAATTCGGATAGAGGATAATCTTTGGGTAACACCAACAGGGTGTGTGAATTTGTCTGCCCAATGTCCAAAAACCATTGCTGCCCTTGAAAAAAAGCTCTCTAGACCATAGTCGGTGCCTGGTGTATCATTTGTCGCCATGAAATCATGGACGTTTTATGAAGATTTAGCTCAAAAAAGCTTGTCTGGGGAGGCTCTTAGTGTTCAGGAATCCAAAGAGATTCTAACTTCCTCCGATATCGAGCTATTACCGTTGCTGCACAGTGTATTTCAAGTACGCCAAAAGCATTGGGGTAAAGACGTTACCATTCACATTATCAACAACGCCCAAAACGGAAATTGTCCTGAAGATTGTGCGTACTGCGCTCAGGCCAAAACATCCGAAGCCGACATCGAAGATTATCCCGTAAAAGAAGAAGAAGAAATCATGGCCGAGGCTAAAAGAGCCTACGAATCCGGTGCCTATCGCTATTGCATGGTTTTCTCAGGCCGCGGACCTCGCCCAAAACGGGTAGATACGTTATCCCGCATTATTAAACGCATTAAAGAAACGTATCCTATTCAGGTGTGTCTGTCAGCTGGTCTTATCGACGATACTGCTGCAAAACAGCTAAAACACGCTGGACTAGACCGTTTAAATCACAATTTAAATACCTCAGAAGATCATTATAAAAATATCTGTACAACACATACGTTTAAAGATCGTTTAGATACTTTAACTGCTGCACAAAACAACGGCCTCGAGATCTGCTCAGGCATGATTGCAGGCATGGGAGAAACCCCTGAAGATGTGATCGAAGTGGCTATGAAGCTTCGTCAGCTGGGCAGCAAATCCATCCCTCTTAACTTTTTATTGCCAATTCCAGGTACAACATTAAAAACATTTACACCGCTGACTCCTGATTATTGTCTACGAATCATCACTTTATTCAGATATTTAAATCCTGAAGCCGAAATCAGAATTGCTGCCGGCCGGGAGTTCCATCTTAGAAATATGCAGGTTTTGGGTTTGTATCCTGCCAGCTCGTTGTTTATGGACGGCTATTTGAATACAACAGGCACAAACACCTCTGAAACGCTTCAAATGATCAAAGATGCAGGTTTTACCATCCGTGCTAATTTCAGTCTGGATGAAGTTCTGCAAAAGGCAAAAGCGGAAGAAGAGCAACAGCAGGCGTCTCAGGCGTCCCAGTTGGTTATGAAGCAGCTTCAGGATTTGCGTCCTACCTTAAAATCCTGCTCTTAATTAACAGATATTTTGCAGTGCCACTCAAAAATTTTGGCAAAAATTTGAAATAGCACTTATAAAAATAGCCGCTTTTTAGTTTGTTTAATCCTTAGGGTTGCTCTTAAATCCACCACCTGTTTGAGATTTTACTTTACTCCCTATTGCGCCAGTTGATGCTGGTTGTGCGCTTGTTGCTCCAAAAGTTACCACTACAGGTTTTGGTTTTAAGGCTACTCTGGGTGCAGATTGTCTTGAGGTTGTTGTTGCATCAGTTCCTGTTTGTTGCTGCGGAAGCTCTGCAAATACAGGCACTGGTTTTCTAGGTTTTGGCACAACAGGTTCAGTAGTTCTGTAATCTACTCCTAAATCATCGATACTTCCAGCTTGATTTGGATTTTGGTACAGAGATCTTTTAGGTTGTTGCGGTGTGACCGGTTCTTCTGTTATAGCTGATCCTGAATCGAAATTAAATCTAAATGTTAAGGATTGAGCAGGGTTTCTTCTATGTGTCGGTGTTGTTGAAAGCGGTACGCTGAAGGGTGAAGCCGGTGCTTGTAATGTATTCCCGGAAATACTATCTGTTCTAATATGTAGCGGGTTTACTCTGCTTCTGTCCCGACGATGTGACGGCGTAGTCGTTCTTTGTGTATCCTGAACAACCAGTTCCGGCATGATGGATAGAGAGAAAAATTGAATAAGGAAAATAACGCCTTTGGCTGCAACTTCCGGGTTTCTGGAGTCTATAAGAGTTCTAATGGTGTCATCTTGAAAGATCTGGATAAACGGGTTGGATAACCCTTTTGATAATTGAAATTTAATATCTGGAAGATCGCTTACTTTGGCATCCAAAAACGGCCCTGCGATATGCTGAATGAACAGCATAAGATCCTGCTTTGCATTTTGAAACTCGATAGGCGATGTTGTGGTAGCGGATAAAATGACTTCAATCATATCTTTTGTTAAGGTTGAAGAGTCATTTTCAGGTCCCTGGAATTGATTTAAAAGACTCATAAACGTTGTAGTTGCAGCGTGTAGTGTCTCCATAACACCGCTTTGTCCTACAATTTGTCCGGTGTTGGCTGCAACATCCAGAAGTCTAAAAATCCAGTATTTAATATCAATGTCGTTTCCGCCTATGGCTTTAGGGCCTTCGCCAGTTGCCGAATGTTTGACAGAGTCCGCACAAAAGTTTCTAAAGGCCAGAAACAGAACATCAAGCTGCGTGGCTGGCGTAAACTCGTTTGAGATGTCATAAAATAGTTTTTGTACCCCATAAACGCTGGTTGTGTCGGCTACGGATGAAAAAAACTTGCTGCTGAACTCAAATCCGGCATCTGTATTTAAATTTTGGAAAACCTGATCATACGATTGCACTACAAAAGCCGGGCGGGTTTCCAACGGAATGTATGCTGCCAGTGCTTCAGCGTGACCCCGAAACACGGTTTTCATTAGCAGGGAAATAATCAGGGATGGATCCAGGTGTGTTTGTCCGTTTAATGCGTCTGTATTAACGTTGGCTGCGGTTAAAATGGCTTTTATCTGGCTTAATTGCCGGGTTTCTGGTTGTGAGGTGCTCACTCCAAATTGTTGTAAAACAGATTGTAAGGCACTGTGTGGATCAACATCGTCTTTTAGTTTCCATATGATATTAAAATCGCCGTCGCTGGTTACGGTACTTCCGGTTACAGTTCTATCATTTTGCCCGCCTAAACGGTTAAACGTTACGATACAGACATCCAAAACCTCTCCCATTTTTTCGTTAATCAAATCCGTAAAATGGCTCAGTGTGGCTGCAAATACAACCTTACAAACGCCTTGCCATTCTGCTGTGGCTTTGAATCTCGTATGTTGATCTGATGATCTTGTATGTACTCTAAGTGTATCTAAAGACTGTTGCAATATCGCATTTAGAATCTGCTGAGCCTCTTGCGCCTGTGATGCCGTGATGGTGTTAAAACATTTTGTTGAAAATTCGTTGGCGTCTTCTCTAATTAATCCGGCTGCTTTTAATGTTTCAAATGCCTTTGCCATAGCCAGTTTCATGTGATGTCCCATAAAGCTGGATGTGGAGGATAACGCTGTTCTGGTTGCAGATGCCCTTGGCGATACATCTCCTTTTCTAGGCGAAAGAGAGGATGATGTAAACTGTAATCCTGGAAATTTATTGGTTCTGTTAAGGTAAATATTAGGCGCAACTCCTATTGCCGGAACAAGAGAAGCGGAGTTAGTAACCGTTAGGGGCGACGTTGTCGTTTGCGCTACGCGTTGACCAAGAAAAGGGAAAAATCGTCTTATCTCGTCAAAACTAGGTAAATGAGGTTTCTTTTTTGCTTTTTCAAACGCAATAATCTTTTTCATAACAATAACAGCCTTTCAAAAATGTATCACACACTTTATCGGGCAGATTGTTAAAAAATTGCAGGCAGCTACGAAAAAAGCTGTTTTATTTTTTTGATAATTTTTAAAACGCCCTGATCTTCAAGATGGGGAATGTTTTGATTTTTTTTATGATGTTGAATCGTATTATTAGACTCTTTTTTGTTTTGAATAGGTTTGGCAGCAAAGGGGTTTTGAGGATTAAAAGCCGCAGCTGCTGCAGGTGTATTTTGATGATGGTTAGGCAGCTGTTTTTGAAGCCATTGTTGGATGGCTGTTCGAGAGTTTAGCTGGGATAAATCTGTTTTTTGAAGCATCTCCAACACATCTGAAAAGAATTGCTTTGCAGAAGGGTCGGGGGCGATTTTTTGTAACAGATCTATTTTATGTAAGGCATCCTGGAGTCGCGTGGACTGGTCGGAGCCGGAACGAAAGGCGTCCGTAAGAACAGACTCTGCCTGGTTTCTGTGAAACGATAACGGATCGGAACCTGCTTCAGGTCGCTGGTTTTGTTGGGAAATCTCTGCAGCGTGTGCAGACTCTATACCACTTCCGCCAGCGGCCATCGCTTAGTTCTTAATACCCCAATCATGAGCGATTCCATTATCTGAAAATCCTGATTGAGTGACTTTATTTTCAACTTTTACAGTTGATCCGTTAGAAAAAGCTGCAGCTCCGATAGGCGCGGAATTTTGTACACCAGGTACAACACCGTCATCAGCACCTTCAAGCTTATCTTTTTCTTTTTCAATGATTCCGGATAGTACATCTTCAAAAGAAAGTTTTGCAGTCTCTTTTGCAAATGGATCCTGAACATCATCTTCTACTGCTTCGCCGCCACTCACAGCATTGGCTTTATCTTTAAGTTCTGAACTTAATTTAAGCTCTCTGAGGGCTTTGTAAGGATCAAACGCTTGCGCACGAATTTCAGCCATGTTTTAGTCACCTCCTTTGCTTTATTCTGCATAGTTAAACGGCAGATTCCTAAAAAAATATGTATTGAATTTTTTCGATTGTTGCAATTTACCTAGCGTCCGAGGCTAATGTAGGTGAATCCCAACTCTTTCATTAACGATGGAATGTACATATTTCTTGCATCGAAAATAACAGGTTGTTTTAGGGCTGCCTTAATCTGTGAGAGATCAATGACTTTAAATTCGTTCCATTCAGTTAAAAACAAGGCGGCATCGGCGTTTTCGACGGCTTCCAGTGCTGATGTGCAGTAGCGAACGGTGTCGTGAAAGATCTGTTTGCTGTTTTCCAGGGCAATAGGATCGAAAACGGATACATCTGCCTGATGGTTAACAAGATTTTGAATAATTGGAATGGAGGGAGCTTCCCTCATATCATCGGTGTCGGGTTTGAAGGCTAAGCCTAAAACTGCAATTTTGATGCCTTTTAACTGGCCCGAAAAATAGTTGGAGATTTTGTGGAAAAATACATCTTTTTGATAAGTGTTGATGTCTTCAGCTGCTGATACGATTTTAAGATCGTATCCTGTATTTTGAGCGATTTTGATTAAAGCCTTGGTATCTTTTGGAAAACAGGAACCGCCGTAGCCTGGTCCAGGATTTAAAAAGTGTGGCCCAATCCGGTGATCTTGCCCAATAGCCTGGGATAGGGTGGAAATATCAGCGCCGACCCGTTCGCATAGATTGGCCATCTCATTGATGAAGGAGATTTTTGTGGCAAGAAACGCATTGGAAGCGTATTTAATCAGTTCGGCTGTTTCCAGGGAGGTGATATAAAAAGGAATATTGGCCATTTGGAACGGTCTGTAAAGCTCTTGTACTTTTTGAATGGCCTGCTGATTGTGGCCGCCCAAAACGATGCGGTCGGGTTTGAAAAAATCATCAACTGCACAGCCTTCTCTTAAAAATTCGGGATTGGATACGACCCCAAACTGTGAACTGTTTTGTCCCATTTCCGTAAACATGGCCTCAAATTTTCGACCTGTTCCAACGGGAACCGTGCTTTTGTTAATCACCACTTTTAAGCCGGATGTTTTTTTAAATCCATAGTCCGTAATGACTTTTGCTGCAGATTCAAGCTGACGTGTGTCCACATCGCCGTTTTCCAAAGGCGGAGTGCCAACTGCAACAAAAATAATATCTGCCGAGGCTAAAACGTTGGGGTCCGTTGAAAACGTCAGCCGTTTCCCTTTGATGTTTTTCTTAATTAATGTGTCTAATCCAGGTTCATAAATCGGGGATTGTCCGGTTTGAAGCAGCGCTATTTTTTCGGCGTTAATATCCAGACACACCACATTATTTCCAAAATCAGCCAGACATGTACCTGTTACCAGTCCTACATATCCAGTTCCTATAACCGCAAGTTTCATAAAAGAGTTTCCTCATTAATAAAGTAGAAATTTTAGTCTAACATATCGTATTGTATATGAATTACACAACAAGGACATAATATGACATCACACTATGTTTTAGTAACGGGCGGCGCGGGATTTATCGGATCAACAACCTGCAAAGCCTTAAAAAAAGCCGGTTTTATTCCGGTTGTTCTGGACAATCTGTCAACAGGCTATGGCGACTTTGTAAAATGGGGCCCTTTTATAAAGGCTGATGTGTCGGATAAAGACGCTTTGGACTATTGTTTTTCTACCTATTCTCCCGTTGCTGTTCTGCATTTTGCCTCTTTTATCAATGTGGGTGAATCTGTGTTTAATCCGGATAAATATTTTGAAAATAATCTGATGAAGACCTTTCAGTTTTTATCCCATCTTAAACAATATGCTGTTCCTGTTGTTTTTTCTTCAACGGCTGCTGTTTACGGAGAGCCTGAAACCGATGTTTTGAAAGAAACTCATCCTAAAAATCCTTTAAATCCTTATGGGAAAAGCAAGTTTTTTATTGAGCATATTTTAGATGATTTTGAGAAAGCTTATGGAATGCGTTCGGTGATTTTTAGATATTTTAATGCGGCTGGTTCTGATCCTGTGGGAGAGGTTGGCGAGTCTCATCAGCCTGAAACTCACCTTATTCCATTGGCACTTCAAGCCGCGATGGTGCCTGAAAAACCGCTTCACATTTTTGGAAACGATTATCCGACTCCTGATGGAACCTGTGTCCGCGATTATGTGCATGTAACCGATCTGGCTGATGCTCATGTGAGGGCCGTCAGTTATTTATTGGGGAATAATCCGTCGTTGCGGGTGAATCTTGGGAACGGGCAGGGGTTTTCGGTGAAGCAGGTTGTGGATACGGTGTCGGCGGTTTTGAATACGCCGGTTCCGGTTGTTTATGCGCCTCGCCGTGACGGAGATCCTGCAAAACTGGTTGCTGATTCGTTGCTTGCCCGTCAGGTTTTGGGTTGGGAGCCTCAGTATCCTGATCTTGAAACCATCGTGGATCATGCCTGGAAATGGGCCCTGTTGAAACAAAAACACTAAGCGATTATACTTTTTTGCCTATGTCACTACAGCTTTCCGATATTGATCATTTAATGACTTTGTCACATCTCTCCGGTTCTCAGGACGAAAAAGAACGGTATTTGGGACAATTGCAAAACATTTTAAAGCATATGGATGTGTTGAATGCGGTGTCTTTTGACTCGCTTCCAGATCAAGCTCAGGCCGAACCTACGCTGTTACGTGAGGATGTGGTGCTGCCGCATCAGGATTTAACGTTGGATACTATTGCTCCGGTTTGGGAAAACGAGTGTTTCCGTGTTCCTAAAATTCTGGCTTAAGGACTATTATGAGCGTATCCGCACTTGAGTATGCAAAACAGCTTAAAAATGGAGAGATCTCCTGTATCGATCTCATCAAAAAAACCTTTGATGCCATTAAAAAAACCGATACGTCTTTAAAAGCCAACTTATCTCTTCTTGAAAATCAGGCCATGGAACAGGCCCAGCATATTGATGCGCTTTACAAAAAAGGCGATGACTTACCTGCTTTGGCCGGTGTTCCGATTGCTATAAAAGATAATATTTGTATTAAAGGAACCAAAACAACCTGCTCGTCTAAAATGCTTGAGAATTTTGTGGCACCTTATACGGCCACTGTGGCTGAAAAGTTGTATCAGCAGCATCTGATTCCGGTTTCAAAAACCAATCTGGATGAATTTGCCATGGGATCTTCCACTGAAAACTCGGCATTTTTTACGTCGAAAAATCCTTGGGATTTGGACCGTGTTCCGGGTGGATCTTCTGGCGGATCGGCGTCTGCGGTTGCTGGTGCGCAGGTTCCATTGTCTTTAGGTTCGGATACGGGCGGATCGATTCGTCAGCCGGCGGCTTTCTGCGGTATTGTTGGATTTAAACCGACCTATGGCCTTGTATCCCGTTATGGACTGGTGGCGTTTGCCTCGTCTTTAGATCAGATTGGGCCTTTTTCCCGTACCGTTGAAGATACAGCGGCTGTAATGGATGTCATCTGCGGACACGATCATAGAGACTCCACCTCATCACAAAAATCAGCTCCTCAGTTTTTAAAGCATATCAACACCCCGTTACAGGGATTAAAAATCGGCGTTCCAAAAGAACTGCTCGGCGATATGATTCAGCCGGATATCCGGGAGGCCTTTTTAAAAGCTCTTGCTGTGTACACATCCTTAGGTGCAACCTGGACCGAAATCAGCCTCAGCTCTTTTGAAGCTGCTGTTGCAACGTATTATATTCTGGCTCCTGCAGAAGCCTCAGCTAATTTGTCTCGCTACGATGGCGTACGCTACGGCTATCGGGCAAAAGACGCTGAAACGTTAAAAGACATGATTACAAAATCCCGTGGCGAAGGCTTTGGTTCTGAGGTCAAACGCCGTATTATTCTGGGAACCTATGTACTAAGCTCTGGATATTACGATGCCTATTATGGAAAAGCCCAAAAAGCCCGTCAGCTCATTACCCGCGATTTTGATAAAACATTTACCGATTTTGACGTGGTTATGACGCCAACTACGCCTACAACTGCTTTTAAAGTAGGTGAAAACTCTAATAATCCTCTGGCCATGTATCTGGCCGATATTGCTACCATTCCTGCGAATCTTGCCGGATTACCTGGCTTATCAGTTCCTTGCGGTTTTGACTCTAATCAATTACCTATCGGTTTCCAGATTGTTGGAAAACGGTTTGATGATCTTAAAGTATTACAGGCCGGACATGCTTACCAGCAGGCAACAGAGTGGCATAAAGCCGTCCCTTCTTTTGTAAAGGAGGTTTTAGCCTGATGTTTGAACCCGTAATCGGAATTGAAGTCCACGCTCAGCTTTTAACCAAAACCAAGTTGTTTTGTGGTTGCTCCACTCAGTTTGGTGATGATACCAACGCAAACGTTTGCCCTGTTTGTTTGGGCCTTCCCGGAGCCCTTCCTGTTCTGAATAAAGAAGCCGTAACGCTGGCGATCAGAGCCGGAAAAGCCTTAAACTGCACCATCCAACCTGAATCCGTATTTGCCCGTAAAAATTACTTTTATCCCGATCTTCCAAAAGGCTATCAGATTAGCCAGTTCGACAAACCTATTTGCCTGGGCGGCCATCTGGATATCGAGGTGAACGGTGTAAAAAAACGCATCGGAATTACCCGTATTCATATGGAAGAAGATGCCGGAAAGCTTCTCCATCAAGGCGCTGATGCTATCGCCGGCGCAACCCATAGCCTTGTGGATTTAAACCGCGCCTGCACCCCGCTTATCGAAATTGTATCCGAGCCTGATATCCGAAGCGCCGAAGAAGCCAAAGCCTACGTAGAATCTCTAAAACGCATTCTACAGCATATTGCTGTCTGTGACGGTAACCTTGAAGAAGGCAGCCTTCGTGCCGATGCCAACGTGTCGCTTCGTCCAGTTGGTCAGGTTGAATTTGGAACCAAGACTGAAATCAAAAACCTTAACTCGTTTAGAAGTATTGAAAAAGCCGTTATTTCTGAAATCGAACGTCAGACCGGTATGTTGAAAAAAGGTGAAAAAATCATCCAGCAAACCCGCCACTTTGATGACAGCACCCAAAAAACAAAAGCTTTAAGAAGCAAAGAAGAGGCCCACGACTACCGTTATTTCCCGGATCCCGACCTGCTTCCGCTTCATTTAACAGCATCCCAGCTTGAAAATGTTCAGCTTCCCGAATTGCCACAAGCCAGAATCGACCGGTATTTAAGCTGCGGTGTTGGACAAGGGGAAAGCGATATCCTAATTGATGACCTCTCTATGTTGGATTATTTTGAATCTGTACTAAAACTTGATATGAAGATTGCTGCCTCAGCTGCAAAATGGATTGTAGGGGATATAAACGCACTTTTAAAAGAGAAAAAACTTGGATTTCAAACGTCTCCGTTAACACCAAATCGGTTGCTGGAGCTTTTAGCCCTGATTGAAAAAGGAACGTTGTCAGGAAAAATGGCCAAGGAAATCCTTCCTCAGATTATTGAAAAAAATGCTGATCCTGCTGTTCTGGTTGCCCAAAGTGGCGTTAGTCAGATTTCTGATTCCAGCCAGCTTCAAGGCATTATAGATGCTATTTTGGATGCTAATCTGGATGTTATTGAAAAAGTAAAATCCGGTAAAACCAATGCGGCTGATTTTTTAATTGGGCAGGTCATGAAACAGACGCGAGGACAAGCGAAACCTGATCTGGTACGATCACTGCTTCATGAAAGCATTCAAAAACGTTAAACTACTTCACCAGAAATGTGATGCCGATTAAATCCTGTTGAATGCCAAATTCACTGTTAACGGCTGTGTTTCGACTGTAGGATACCATCATATCGCCAAGTTGCATGGCTGCACCTATGCTGTAACGTGTTGGGGTTGTGGTTCCCAGCATGGTCATATCTCCTGTAATGCTGAACATGGGATTTAGCGGAAGTTGTCCCCAAAAACGCGTGTTTTTAAATCCAAATTCTGCACCAACCTGCGTGGTTCCAAATTCGGCTCCTAATTCCAGCAATAAATCAAAGGGCAGGGCTTCTCGAATACCTGTGTTCCATTGGTACCCTGTGCTGAGTAAATTTCGACTCCGGCATCCAATCCAGTAATTATTTCTGTACCAGAAGATTCCAACATCCGCAGAAAAAGCCGTAGCAGAGTTTTTGTATAACTCCTGTTGCAAAATAGACACCGAGGCTCCTAAATCCAATAAATCCGGAACTAAAGGCGATCCGTATCCAACTGTAAATTTTCTAAAAGCATGGGTAAATGTTCCAGCGCTTGCCGGTCTGTCATCTGGGCTTGATGTGTTGGGTACGACATAGCCATCCTGTGCTGAAAGTGAGGATATCCCAATGCCCAGCCCGCCTTTTTCCATGGGAAATGTTATGGCTAAAGAAAGCGGTATATATCCTAAATAATCAGACCCGGACTGCATCAAAACCTGTTTGCTTTCTACCGAAGACAACCCTGCAGGATTTTGGAACACAAAACCAGCTTCATTGTTAAGCTGACCTCTTATTTGAGGAATTAAAATGCCAGTGTCAGGTGAAAATCCTTCTGGAGTAGCTGCCGCACACGCCGTGGCTTTAAGTAGAAAAATGGCTATAGAGAGGTATAGGATGCCATATAATCGTTTCATATGAAACAAGTGTATCACGGAACCTGTGTTTTTCCTTTTGAATTAAAGGTGTACTTTTTGTATGATAGCGGAATTATGATGGACTTTATTCTTATTGTAGCAACGGATTTAAATCGAGGGATTGGGTTTCGTGGCACAATGCCGTGGTACCTTCCTGAAGATCTGACTTATTTTAAAGATGTTACAGTGGGTCATACCGTGATTATGGGGCGAAAAACCTGGGAATCGTTGCCAGAAAAGGTAAGGCCTTTGCCACACCGAAAAAATTGCGTGATTACGTCTCAGGATCAAAGTGCTTTCCCTGAGTCTGTGATGGTTTATCCTGATGTGGAGTCTGCATTGCGTATGAATACGGTAGAAGAAAAGCCGTTTATTATGGGCGGAGGTACAATCTATACATCCGTTATTCATAATCCTGCCGTTAAATGTATATATAGAACCTTAATTCATAAAACGTTTGAGTGCGATACTTTTTTCCCTGAATTTGAAACCTTGTTCAGACTTAAAACGGAAACTCCCAGACAAACCAGTGTGTCGGGTCTCGACTATCAATTCCAAATTTGGGAACGACACTAACGTTTTATTTAGAGGCTGATATCCGGTCAAATGCTTTTTTTAAGCCTGGACACATGGATAGTTCGGCCAAGATGCTTTCCCTGTTTTCCCAAAGTTCTGGCCAGTTTGGATAATCTTTGCAGGATTTTGGCCGTAGTGCATAAACAGAGCAGGTGTTATCGTCCTTTAAAAAACAATTTGGCCGATGTGTAGGTGAGGCAACAACGTACCATCCGTTTTCCCTTTTGCAGAATTGTTGAATGAACGCATTTAACTGAAGACCAAGAAAGGTTGCCATTTTCTGCATGTCAGGAATCGTTACATAGACCATGCCTTCCCGTCTGCAGCAGTTTCCGCTTTTTTGACACTCAAATTTTTCAAGAAGCTGTTTTTTGAGTTCCTGAAGATTTTCAAAAGGAGTGTTGAGTGGGAATGTCACGTTAAACTCGCCAGCTCTTTTTCTAAAATCTGTTGTAAATCGTCAACCGTTTTGGCGATAAATGTGGGGTGGAGGGCTTCGAGGATTTTGGCACTTCTATAGCCGTAACATACTGCAATGACAGTGATTTTTGCGCCTTGTGCGGCTAGAACATCGGTTTCGCTGTCTCCGATCATAATCACATTTTCAGGCTCAAATCCGTGATATTTGGCAACTTCCAGCAACCCTCTTGGATCGGGTTTGTAGGAATCGTAGGTGTCGGGTCCGGCTATGGGATCGAAATAACGGGATAACCCCAGTTCAAGAAGCAGAGCTTTGGCCTGACGTTCCTGTTTGTTGGTAAGAATGGCCATGGGAACACCTTGTTTTTCAAGAGAAGCCAGTAGCTCAATAATCCCATCATAAGGTTTACTGTTTACAACAATATTGCTGAGATACTGTTTTCTGAATTCTGCTACAACATCGTTTATGGGGATATCCGAGTTTTTGACAGCATGTTGAACCAGTTCCTGAATGCCTTGTCCAAAAAACGGAATTAAATCATTGGGGTTATAAACAGGTAAGTTAAACGATTCCAACGCTGTATTTAAGGCGGAAATCACATCTCCAAGCGTATCAACGAGGGTGCCGTCCAGATCAAAAACAACCAGCTTTTTTGTCATTGTACAAATTCCATGGTGCCTAAAATCAGGGCGTAAATATCTTTTTGTACCAAAGCCAGGGCTTCTTTATCCTGTGGAAAAATCATGAAACTAAGCTCTATAACGACTTTATCTTTTGTTAGAAACAGAGAGCGTGTGTTGTAGTCGTATCCATAGGAATCCACCATAAAGGCTTTTTCTTTTCCAACGTGAACCATGCTCACATAATCTTCCAGAATGTGTCCGTCCTGAGTTACCGGATAGATGCTTGGACCGCCCTGTGTACGCTTCCATTCGTGGATAATATGATCCCGAGCCCAGACATCGGGGCTGAGTTTCATGGGATTGTCGTGTACTTCGATGTGAATCTGATACGCATATTTGTAATCGCCTTGTTGTCTGTTTCCTGATGGGGATGCAACAGGCGAGGTGGGAACAATCGCAACTTGAGGCCCTAACAGATAAGATTCCTTATTGGAAATAACCTGCATGGTTGCTGAAGACGGATATGTAAAGGTGATAAATTGACCTTTGTAGGTTCTTAATCCTACTGAAAATGGAGAATCCTTTATGGGTTTTTTCCCAAAACATCCGGTCAGGATACCTAGGAAGGATAGTAATAGCAGGCAGATTGCCAGTTTTTTTGTGGTGTTGAAAATCGTCATATCAGTTTTCTTTCTTTTCTTCGGAGATATTATATTGCTTCATTTTTGAGTACAAAGTCGTACGTGAAATATCAAGGGCTTCTGCGGCTTTTTTAATATTCCACTGAACGTGTTTCAAGGCTTTTTCTATGGCTGTTTTTTCTGAGGCGGCCAGCGGTAAAATATCGGGTTGCTTATCTGTTCCAGGCTGCAGCTCCAACAGGTTTTGTTTGCCTGGTTTTGTTGTCAGCGTCTGCTTTGTGATTAAGGGTTGCGTAGATAAGATTAAACTACGCTGAATGACATTTTCAAGTTCTCTGACATTTCCTTCCCAAATCTGATCTTCCAAATAGGTTTTTGCATCCACACTTAGAGATTTTTTTTCAAGCCCAAAGGCCTTTGTATACTGATCGATAAAAAAGTAGGCCAGTGGGACAATGTCTTCTTTTCTCTCGCGAAGTGGGGGAATATCTATCGGATATACACTCAATCTATAAAATAAATCCTGCCGAAACAGCTGCTGATCTACCAGCTGTTTTAAATCCCGATGTGTAGCTGCAATAATTCTGACATTGGTAGGAATGGCTTCTGTTCCTCCCAGCCTGAAAAACTCTTTGTTTTGTAAAACACGCAATAGTTTTACCTGTAGATCGGTGGATAGATCTCCAATTTCATCCAAAAACAGGGTTCCACCTTCCGCCAGCTCAAATTTTCCAAGTCGTAACTGGTCGGCTCCGGTAAAAGCACCTTTTTCGGCTCCGAAAAGCTCGGCTTCAATTAAATCTTTGGGGATGGCGCCGCAGTTGATAGCGATAAACGGCTTTGTTTTTCTATGGGAGTGGTTGTGTATTAAGGTCGCCAAAACGTCTTTTCCTGTTCCGGTTTCGCCTTGAAGCAAAACTGTTACATCGTTATTTAAAACCGGTGTGATGGAATCCAAAACCGCTTTCATGGCCGCACTATGCGCAATAATGTTTTTTTCTTCCTGAGTCTGTAATAAAAAATGAATGGTTTGATCCTGCCGGTTTATCACCCGTTCCTGCTCGGCCGAAAAAAGCTCTACGGTTAAAATCCCTAAAATATCCAGCAACTTTTGAATATGGCTGAATTCCTGTTCGGAAAACTGTTGTTCGGTAAGGGATGTTTTTAACGCCAGCAGCAACATTGCCGATTCTTTGGTGCTGAGACCCGCCTCTTTTTGTTGCAGAAGCAATTTATGCCAAAGGGCCAACATGGGTTCGATGTGTTTGTGTGTCAGCTCTGCAAGTGACGGATTATTCATTTCCGAGCGAATTAACCGAAGTGTTTCTTCCTGTAAATTTTCAGGAATGTTGTTCAGCAATTCTATCGGAGCAGTTGGTGCCGGAATCAGTTGTCCATTGTGTTCATTCATCATAGCTTCATCATAATAAAGTGTTCTAATTCTGTACACTATCTTTAGTAAAATCTCCATAAAGCCTGGCCAGTTTTTTGTAGACTCTCGTAAAGAATAAGACGAATATGTTACAAAAGATGTTTTGGAGGAAATTGATTATGTTCGACCAACTTACCCTTAAAGCTCAGGATGTTTTTAAACAGATGCAGACGCTTGCTGTTGATAAAGGGCAGCAGGAATTAACCGATTCTCATTTAAGTTTTGCCCTGCTTACCATTCCCGATACCATTGTCCAGCCTCTTTTTCAGAAACTGGGTATTCCTTTAGCTCCTCTTCAAAAAGACATGGAAATTCTTGTAGATAAAAGCCCGAAAGTTCAGGGTGGTCAACCTTATGTTGGGCAATCTGTTAATGGGATTTTGCAGCAAGCCAGAAAAGAAGCCTCTCAATTAGGTGATGATTATATAAGTTGCGAACATTTGCTGCTTGCCGTTTTAGAGTCCAAAACAGTGGCCGGAAACACGTTCAGGCAACATGGCGTAAAAAGAGAAATGGTTCTAACCGCTCTAAGCGATATACGAGGCACATCCAAAGCCGATAATCCCGAACCCGAGCAGAAATATCAGGCATTAAAAAAATACACCGTTGACCTTGTCGAAAAAGCCCAAAGAGGCAAGTTGGATCCCGTTATCGGCCGAGACGAAGAAATCCGCCGTGTTATTCAGGTGCTGTGCCGCCGAACAAAAAATAATCCGGTATTAATTGGTGAGCCTGGAGTCGGAAAAACCGCTATTGTTGAAGGCCTGGCCCAACGGATTGTCTCCGGCGATGTTCCAGAGCTTCTAAAGCACAAACGCCTGTTGTCGCTGGATTTAGGCACTCTTATTGCCGGAGCAAAGTATCGTGGAGAGTTTGAAGACCGTCTAAAATCTTTGCTTCAGGAACTCCAAAAAAATGATGGCCAGACCATTTTATTTATTGATGAATTACACACTCTTGTCGGAGCCGGTGCTGGTGAAGGCGCTGTAGACGCCGCCAATATGCTAAAACCCGCCTTGGCCAGAGGCGAACTTCGTTGTATCGGCGCTACAACTTTGGATGAATACAGAAAATACATCGAAAAAGATGCCGCCCTCGAGCGTCGTTTCCAACAAACCTATGTCGGCGAGCCCACCGTCCCCGACACCATTGCCATTTTAAGAGGCCTGAAAGAAAAGTACGAAATCCATCACGGCGTAAAAATCCGAGACGAGGCCATTCTAGCCGCCGCACGACTATCCCACCGCTATATCGCCGACCGTTTTTTACCCGATAAAGCTATTGATCTGGTAGACGAAGCCGCCTCAAAATTACGTATAGAAATCGACAGCATGCCCGAAGAAATCGATGAGATTGAACGTAAAATTACCCAGCTTGAGATTGAAAAACAGGCTGTTATGCGTGATGAAAGCAAAATCGCCAAACAACAGTTGATGGATATTGAGAAACAACTGGCAGATTTTAAAGAAACCTCATCCGGTTTAAAAGCCCACTGGCAGCACGAAAAATCCATTATTCAGGATATTTTATCCATTAAAAAACGCATTGAAGAAGCCAAGCTGTTAGAGGTTTCCGAAGAGCGTAAAGGCAACTATGAAAAAGTGTCTGAAATACGATTTAAGGTTTTGATTGATCTGCAAAACGACCTGGACTCCAAAACAGCATTACTTGCCGACGTTCAGGCCGATAAAAAAATGCTAAAAGAAGAGGTCGATGATGAAGATATCGCCGAAGTTGTGGCTAAATGGACGGGAATCCCGGTTTCAAAGCTCATTCAGGGAGATAAAGAAAAGCTGCTTCAGGCCGAAACTGTTCTAAAAGAGCGAGTTGTAGGTCAGGATCATGCCGTGGAAAAAGTGGCTAATGCCATCCGGCGTTCCCGTTCCGGGCTGTCCGATCCCAATCGACCCATCGGCAGCTTTATGTTTTTGGGCCCAACAGGCGTAGGAAAAACCGAGCTTGCGAAATCCCTTGCCGCCTTTTTATTTGATACGGAAAAAAACCTGATTCGTATCGATATGTCCGAATACATGGAAAAACATGCCGTTTCAAGACTAATCGGTGCCCCTCCGGGCTATGTCGGATATGAAGAAGGTGGTCAGCTATCCGAGGCTGTGCGCCGCCGCCCTTATAGTGTCATTCTGCTGGATGAAATCGAAAAAGCTCACCCCGATGTGTTTAACATTCTCCTTCAGGTACTCGATGACGGCCGCTTAACCGATGGCCAGGGCCGAACAGTAGACTTTAAAAACACAGTCATCATCATGACATCTAACGCTGGCAGCCAGTTCATTACTCCCGGAAAAAAGCCCGAAGACATCGAACAGCAGGTCTTTGAATCCCTAAAACTGCTCTTTAGACCCGAATTTTTAAACCGCATAGATGACATGGTGATTTTTAACGCCCTCAGCCAGGATCACGTAGCAAAAATCGTCACAATTCAGCTTGCCGATCTGGAAAAACGGATAAAGGAAAAAGGGATGAGCCTTGAGGTCAGCGTCGAAGCCCAAAACTACCTCAGCCTTGCCGGATACGACCCCATTTTTGGTGCCAGACCGTTAAAACGAACCATCACCCAGCTGATCCAAAACCCATTGGCCACAAAACTCCTCGCCGGAGACTTTATCGAAGGTGATACGATTCGGGTTACTTATACGCCAAACAGCGGGATAGGAATCGATAAGCTTTCTCATTAATTTTGTGATGTTTTTTAGTGACATCTTGATAAAAATGTGTTAATTTCTTTTGTTCTGGGAAAGTTTTTTCCCAAAATCTAATTTTGAATGTACCCCACAATATGGGTGCATGCTACAAGGAGTTTCGTATGGAAGAAGTAAAAAAAGCCCCAGCTAACGAAGTTGTAACAATGAGACAGCTTCTGGAATCAGGTGTTCACTTTGGTCACCAGACCAAACGTTGGAACCCAAAGATGAAACGGTATATCTTTACAGCACGTAACGGTATTCACGTTATCGATCTTCAACAATCTATCAAATTAATCCGTAAGTCTTACCAGTTTGTAAAAGAAACTGTAAAAAAAGGTGGAACGGTTCTTTTTGTTGGAACTAAAAAACAGGCTCAGGAAGCTATTCAATCAGAAGCAGAACGTTGTGGGATGCCTTATGTTAACCATCGTTGGTTAGGCGGAATCATGACAAACAACATTACACTTCGCCAAAGTGTTCATAAACTTCGCAACTTAAACCGCATGCTTGAAGATGGAACGATCGACGATTTATCAAATAAAGAAGCATCACGTAAGAAAAAACAAATTACCCGTTTACGTTATAACCTTGATGGTATTAAAGATATGGGTGTTCTTCCTTCAATCATTTTTGTTGTAGATACGAAAAAAGAACAGCTTGCTGTTAGAGAAGCCCAAAAATTAAACATTCCTATTATCGGTGTTGTAGATACAAACGCTGATCCAACAGAAGTTCAATACCCAATTCCAGCTAACGACGATGCTATCCGCGCTATCAAATTGATCTGCTCTATCGTGTCTCAGGCTGTATTAGACGGCAAAGCAGAACGTTCAGGTGATGATGTTCAAATCAAAGATCAACAAGAGCTTGGTCAGGACGTTCAGGTTCCAGTAGTTGCCGGACATATGGCTATTGCTGAAGAAGAAGTGAGCCTTGAAGAAGTTGAAACATTAGAAACTGTAGAATAATACTAGGAGTTTAGACATGGAAATTACCGCATCACTCGTTAAAGAATTACGTGAAAAAACCGGAGTCGGTATGATGGATTGCAAAAAAGCATTAGATCATTCCGGCGGAAACTTTGAAGAAGCTATCAAATACCTTCGTGAAAAAGGTCTTGCTGCTGTTTCAAAAAAATCTGACAGAACAGCAAAAGAAGGTAAAGCCTTTACAGCTGTTGAAGGTCAGGATGCTGTTATTGTTGAAGTAAACTGCGAAACAGACTTTGTTGCCAACAACACCGACTTTGTTGCCTTTGGTAACGCTGTTGCTCAAACTTTACTTCAAAGCCCTGGAATCACACTTGAAACCCTTCCTAACATCGCTGTAGGCGGAAAACCGTTTAGCGAAGCATTATCTGAAGCGGTTCTAAAACTAGGCGAAAACATCACTGTAAAACGTTTTGAGCGTTTAAATGCTCCTTTTGTTTCAAGCTATGTTCACACTAACGGTAAAATTGGCGTTATTGTTGGATTTTCAGCTCCAGTTGCAGGTGATCTTGGACGCGATGTTGCGATGCACGTTGCAGCGTCTGCTCCTTTATATGTAAATTCAAAAGAAGTGCCTGAGTCTGAAATCGAAAAAGAAAAAGACATTATTAAAGTACAGGCTTTAAACGAAGGTAAACCGGAAGCTGTGGTTGAAAAAGTAATCGCAGGCCGTATCAATAAATTTTATAAAGAAATTTGTCTGGTAGATCAGCCTTTTGTTAAAGATCAGGATAAAACAGTGGCTCAGGTGCTTGGACAAGTACAAGCGACTCAGTTTTTGAGATATTCCTTAGGCTAATTTGTTTACATCTTATTTCGAAGACCTGGAACAATCCACACTCGCCCCTTATGCTGCCAAAAGCCGCATGTCCAAGGGGCGGGTTCATTTTGAGCCTCCTTCCCTAAACCGAACCGTTTTTCAACGCGATCGCGACCGTATCATTCATTCCAAAGCGTTCCGTCGTTTAAAACATAAAACCCAGGTTTTCATTGCCACCGAATCCGATCATTACCGTTCCCGTTTAACTCACACTCTTGAAGTAGCGCAGATTTCCAGACATTTGGCCCGAGCACTTCGCCTTAACGAAGATCTGGCCGAGTCTATCGCCCTTGCCCACGATCTTGGCCACACTCCATTCGGCCACTCCGGTGAGCGTGAACTTAACAAACTGATGACCGATTTCGGCGGTTTTGAACACAACACCCAAAGCCTAAGAATCCTTGATTGTTTGGAAACCAAATACCCTCAATTTCCAGGTCTAAACTTGTCCTACGAGGTCAGAGAAGGCCTGAAAAAACACTCCACACCTTGGGATCATCCCCCTGAAACAACAGAAACCTCTTTTTTAACGCTGGAAGCTCAGGTTGTAAATCTGGCTGATGAAATAGCCTATAATAATCACGATCTGGATGATGGATTGTCCGCAAAGCTGCTTAATGAAGCAGATCTTGAGGCTCAAGTCCCATTGTGGAGACATGCAAAGCACTCTATAAAAAAACTTTATCCCGATGTAAACGACAGGCATCTAAAAGCCTTAATCAACAGCTATTTGATCAGTACTCAAATTGAAGACGTTTTAAAAACTTCTTTGGATAATATTAAGTCCTACAATCTGGAATCACTAGATCAACTTCAAAGCATCCAAAAGCCGGTTATTTCCTTTGGAAAAGAGATGAAAATTCTAAATCAGGAGCTTAGACGGTACTTATTTAAGCAATTTTATTCCCACTACACTGTGTATCGCATGAATAAAAAAGGCCAACATATTATCCGCTGCCTTTTTGATGCCTTTACCCAGGACCCCAAACTCCTCCCGCTGCATCACCAGGACCGAATCGGAGACACATCCGTTCAACGAGTCGTCGCCGATTATATCGCCGGCATGACAGATGTTTTTGCTCAGAAAGAGTATCAGACGTTATTTTAATTTCTCTTGTTTTCTTTTTCTGATTGATATAAAATTTTCTTTTTTAAAAATATGCTAAAAGGAGATTTTGAATGAAGAAAATAGTTTTTACAATGTTAATGGGTCTTTCACTACTTTCAGTGAGCACTTTTGGAGCTGCTTTTAAAGAGACTCCTAGAGTATTTGTTGGTGGTGGCATGGGTTTAGGTGGTTTTGTTGGGCTTGGAACAAAAACATATGACGTATTAGTTGCTTTTGCAAATTCATCTAATGATTCGACAAGTAAAACAGAATTAACGCAGTTTACTTTAGCTGGAGATATCAAATCAACTTTAGATTCTAAAGGAACTTATTTTACTGTGGGTGGTTTAGTCGCAATTCTGTCTGGAAAGTCCTCAGGTACAACAATTGATTCAGGAACAGCAATAGGTTTGGCAGTTGGCATTCAGAAAGAATTATCTGATGACGTTATTTTAGATGCTAGAATTTTACCAATATCTATAACATCAATTAAAGCTGGAAGCACAGTAAACACTACAAGCTTCTTTAATACTACATCGGTAGCAGTTAGTTATTTATTTTAATCAGTTAAGATGCTTAAAAGCCAGAAATTTATTTTCTGGCTTTTTCATTTCACAGGTACAGGGCCAGCTTAGACAAACAATAACACTATACGCTATAGTAGTTCCTTATGATAAAACCAACACAAAATTTAAACATAGCAGACGTTATCCCATTGATTCCTCCTCGTGCATTAAAAGAAAAATTACCTATTTCCTCTCAAATTGCCCAAACTGTTTCTGAGAGCCGCACGGCAATTCAAAATATTCTGACTAGAAAAGACCCTCGGTTTTTGGCTGTGGTTGGGCCTTGTTCCATTTATGATGCAAAGGCTGCAATCGATTATGCAAAGCGTTTAAATGAACTTAGACAGCGTGTAAAAGATAAAATTCTTATTGTGATGCGTGTGTATTTTGAAAAACCTCGGACAACGGTGGGTTGGAAGGGATTTTTAAACGATCCGCATTTGACAGGCGAAGGGGATATTTCTGAGGGTTTATTCTTAGCAAGAAAACTGCTGATAGAGCTTTCCGAGATGGGGCTTCCTGCTGGAACCGAAGTATTGGATCCTATCGTGCCACAGTATTTATCGGATATGGTGTCCTGGGCCTCTATCGGGGCGCGCACTACCGAGTCTCAGACGCACAGGGAAATGGCCAGCGGGCTTTCCATGCCTGTTGGATTTAAAAACAGTACAGAAGGTAACCTGGAAGTGGCTATTAATGCCATGGAGGCTGCCCGTCATCCGCATAGTTTCCTTGGGATTAACCAGGAAGGTCAGACGTCCATTGTGAAAACAAAAGGTAATCCATTTGGTCATGTCATCCTTCGAGGTGGCCGTCAGCCAAATTATGACGAGCAAACCATTATTAAAACCACTGAAAACTTACAGACTGCCGGATTTGATCCCTCCTTAATGATTGACTGCAGCCATGGAAATTCCATGAAAAAACATGAAAATCAGGAAGGTGTCTGCAAAGCAGTTATGGAGTTGCGGAATAAAGGACATCGCTCGATTATGGGTGTGTTGCTTGAAAGTAACATCCACGAAGGCAGCCAGAAAATTCCTGCGGATTTGTCTCAGCTTAAATATGGTGTGTCTATTACGGATGCCTGTATCGGATGGGAAACAACAGAATCCTTAATCAACCATATTGCTGACAATCTTCACCTGTAAGACGTTGCTTTAAACGGTTTTTAATAGGGTTTTTAGGCGATCAATATGTTGAGAGGTTCGTTCGGCTGAAAAGCTTTCAGCGTAGATTCTTACAACAGGTTCTGTTCCTGATAGACGACATAGCACCCAGCTTTTATCTGGATAGACCAGTTTTAATCCATCTAACGTAACGATGGTTTGAATAGATTCTCCTGTTTTTTCTTCCCAAAAGGATTGTGAGGATTCTTTTAAAAGAGCGGCTATTTTAGGTTTGGATTCTGGATTGATATGCGATTCTTCTTCTACAAAAACGGTTTGTCCGTATTTCTGTTTAATGGCTTTTTTAAGTTCGGAAAGCGGTTTTTGAGTTAGCGCATGAATAAAATAGAGCCACACGCCCGGTAAAAATCCACATTTTTCAAAGGTATGTACAGAGGCTGAAAAACCGCCTGAGGATTCAACCCCCAGCCAGATTTTTCCTTCCTGTTTTGCTTTCTCAAAATACGGAGCAAAATATTTGAATCCAACCGGTGTTTCTTCATAAGGAAGGTTGTTGGCCTCACAAAAGGCTTTTAAACACAGAGAAGAGGCTACAGTTGAGGATAATCCACTTAATTTAAGGGTGTTTTCCAAAAGGTATTCTGCAATGATGAGGCAGGTTTCTTCCGGTGTCAGCGGTTGTCCGTTTTCATCTAAAATCTGATGCCTGTCTCCGTCAGGATCGTTTGCGATAGCGAGAGGGGCCTGATAGTTGGCCTGGGCTTTACGTAAGGTGTCCAGCGTTTCAATTTTAATGGGATTTGGATTTTGTCCGCCGAAATCCTTTAAAGGCATTTCATGGATGCAAACCACCTGTTTTTGCAGGATTTGAGCAATATGCCGCCATGTAGCGCTTGTGGCACCGTGTTTAGCATCAATAATAAGAGGGGCACTGGCAAAATCGATGGCTTTTTTGTTGAAAATCTGTGGAATGCCGTGGGTTACAATGGCGTGTATCAGATCCATGGAAAAATCGTAAAATGGGGAGATTTCTGTCTGTTTTCCGTAAGATGGGCCTGGATTAAGTGGTGTTTGTAAAAAAGTGTTCGCCAGTTTTTGTATGGCCGAGGTGATTTCTGTGGGTGCCGGAGCGCCGTTTGAGGGATTGAATTTAATACCGTTATAATCTGGTGGATTATGTGAAGCGGTTAAAATAATGCCTCCGCCCAGTTTGTAATGTCGGATAGCCCAGGACACAACCGGTGTTGGGCATACTTCTTCGCAGAAAAACACATCAATGCCCTGTTCCCTGAAGGTTTCGGCGGCAAGCGTAGAGTAACATTCGGACGAAATAGTCGGTACGTTTCCAGAACGGGGATCGTAGCCTATAATAACGGAAGGTGTATGCTGTTCCTTCAAGTAAACGGAGATAGCCTGCGCCACAGCTTTTACATGAGCTGCTGTGAAGGCCTCACCAATAATTCCGCGATGGCCTGATGTTCCGAATTCAATAGCGTAGGGTTTGTTCATAATGTTTAGGTGCCTTTTGGTACCGAGGACAGGACTTGAACCTGCACGAGTTTCCCCGCTAGCCCCTCAAGCTAGTGTGTCTACCAATTCCACCACCTCGGCACTTTTGTCCGAGAATTATATCAACATGCGAGTATAATTAGAATAGAATGAAAATAGGCCAAAAAACGTTTGATCTTACTAAACCTGTGCTGATGGGCATTGTGAATGTAACCCCGGATTCTTTCTCCGATGGGGGACAGTTTTTCTCTGCGGACAAGGCGTTGCGTCATATCGAAACCCTGATTGCTGCCGGTGCTGATATTATCGATATTGGGGCTGAATCTACACGTCCCGGTTCTGATAGTATTTCCGATGACGAGGAGATAAAGAGGCTGAAACCGGTGCTGAGTGTGTACCGCAACCACTTCGATATCCCTCTTTCTTTGGATACCACAAAGGCCTCTGTGGCTGATTTTGGATTATCACTGGGTGCGAGTATGATTAATGATGTTTCCGGGCTTACAGCGGATAATTTACTACCTCAGGTTGTATCCAGATATGCTGTTCCGGTAGTTTTGATGCACAGATCAGGGATCTCAAAAACAATGCAAGAAAATCCGACCTATCATCACATTATTTCCGATATTAAAGAAACTCTAAAACAGGCTGTCTCCAATGCCCGTGGTTTTGGCATTACCGATATTATTATTGATCCAGGTATAGGATTTGGAAAAACGCTGTCTCATAATCTTGCATTGCTGAAATATCTTAAAGACTTTGCTGATCTAAATTGTCCCATTTTAATAGGAACGTCCAGAAAATCCTTTATTGGTGCTATTACGGGTGAAACCAGCACCGATCGTTTATCTGGAACAATTGCGTCCTGTGTGGTGTCTTTAATGAATGGCGCCACTTTTTTTAGAGTTCATGACGTGTTGGAAGTAAAAAAGGCATTATCCGTATCACATGCCATTATGACGGTAACCGTATGAGTATGTTTACGAAAGTTTATATAGGATTGGGTTCAAATATAGGAGATCGGGAAGCCAATATCCGCGAGGCCATCATGCAGCTTGCCGAAAACGAGGGTATTGAAATCGAGCAGGTATCGACTTTGATTGAAACAAAAGCTGTTTCCATGATTAAGCAACCTGATTTTTTAAATGCTGTGATTGAAATGACTACGATTTTGACACCTTTGGAGTTGTTCGAAGAGACAAAGAAAATCGAATTGAAAATGGGTCGTACAAAAAAAGGAACACGGGAACCACGGCAGATTGATCTGGATATTTTGATTTTTGGGCAGGACATTATCTGTGAAAAAGATCTGACTATTCCTCATCCGATGATGCACGAACGGGATTTTGTACTTATTCCGTTTAATGAAATTGCTCCGGATGCTGTACATCCGGTTTTAGGTGACAACATTGCCTCTTTGTATCAGCAGCTGGTGTGGGGGATTTATGGAAATCCTCGTTAAGTCTGAGGACGAGCTGGCGGAGGTTGCGTCTAAAATAGCTGCGGTGTTGTCTCCGGGAGATTTATTGCTTCTGGATGGCGAGATGGGAGCAGGGAAAACAACGTTTACGCGGTATCTGATGCAGGCGTTGGCTCCGGATCAATCGGTATCGTCACCGACGTTTCGTTTAATTCATCGGTATAACACGCCAAAAGGGTCTTTATATCATCTGGATTTGTACCGGTTAAATCACAGCGATGATCTTTATAATCTGGATATTGAACCGCTGATTTACTCAAAAAAAAACATGTTTGTTGTAGAATGGGCCAGTAAATTTCAGGATTTTTGGCCTCAGGATGCGTTTAGAATCATTTTTCATCATGTGGACACCTCTCATGAAACGCATAGAAAGTTGGAGTGTTTGTCTTTTCCTGTGCAACTTTTTTAAAAAAAAATACGATACCCCTTTCAAGAGAGTTTCACTAATCCTTATAATGTTTCAATAGAGAGTCTCTTGGGAAGTGCATCCAATATGCGGTATTTTATATGTTTTTTTACAGGATTAGCCTTGTTTTCAAGCCAGCTTTTTGCTGATTTGCAGGTCGAACCTATCTATAAAAACCTCCGTGGTGAAAAGCGGTCGAAAGTGCGTATTGTTAATTTGAATCAATCGGATAAAGGGGCTGGAACTTTGGTGCTTTTATCGTCATCTATCAAAACATCAGGTACCTCATCGTTGGTGATTTCGGATGGGGCTTTAATCAATAACCCCACTACCCAGCGCAGTGCCGCTTCGTCACAGATTATGCAGCAGCCTCTGGTTTATCCCAATCCTGTTACACTCCGCTCCGGAGCCGAGCTATACTATTATTTACCGAAGCAAATGGATCTCGAAGTTCATATCTATAACATGCTGTCTAATCTTATATACAAAAGTTTTTTTAATTCTGGTACATTTGGTGCACAACAGGGTATAAACGTTCTGAAATTAAACGCTGCATCGTTTAGTTTCGATGACCTTCAAGCAGGGGTATATATAGTCTTATTTGTTTCAGCCGGTAAAGTTATTGGGAAAACCAAGTTTGCAGTACTTCCTTAAAGGTAAATTATGATAAAAAAATGGTTAGTATTTCTAGGGGGATGTTTTTTAGTTGCGGGCACGTTGTGGGCTGCTAACCCTCTTATGACGCTTGAGGGAACGTTTTCAGATAGCTCGAAGGGTGTGTTGCAGGGGTCAAAGCAGGTGTCTGTGAAATTGACCAGTAATGCCGACCTTGTAAATGCGTCCGAGGGAACGATTCTGTGGCAGGAAACCCTGCCTTCCGTGTTTTTTGTAGATGGATTTATGGCCGTTGAGCTTGGACAGACGACTCTTCTTAAAAAGGATTATTTTCTTCAGCCGAATCTCAGTTTTATCGTGGCTATTGATGGGGTGACCGGGAAAGTATCTATTCCAATTCGAAATGTACCTCTTGCGTTTTATTCTCAGGTTGCTGGTGAAGCGTTAAAAGTAAGTGCGAATAATATTGTGGGATCTATTACAGCGGATAAGCTGTCGGGGTCGTTTACAGGAATTACGTCTGTTGGTACGTTGACCAGTACGTTGAATGTGTCTTCAGGTCTGGTTGTAAATTCCAGTTTGATTTATGCGAATGCCGGAAAAAATATGGTGGGGATTGGAACAACTCGTCCGTCTTATTTATTGGATGTGGCTGGCTCTGTTCGGTTTTCAGGAAGTGGTGCGTTGTTGGTGTTTCCTGATGGATCCACCATGAATACGGCGGTTAAACCGTTAAACTCTGATCAATTGATTGTTCAAAAAGGCAATGTTTATTTTGAGGCTGATTCTGATAAAAACTCTGTGGGAGATGTGCGCTTTAAAACGGCTGGTGTTGATCGTTTGATTGTTCTAAATAACGGCTGGGTGGGTGTAGGAAATACGGATCCAACTCAGGAATTTGATGTTAATGGCGGGGTTCGTCTTCGGAATACATCGACGTTAAACCCTGGGACTATCTTCTTTGATGGTACCAATTTTAAAGGCTATGACGGAACCAGTCTAAAGCTTTTGGATGTTCAGTCGAATTCTGGTGGGGGATGGACGTATCAAAGTGTGTCCAAAACCATTATCTTAACCGATGGCCAGACTACAAAAGTGAGTGTAGGAACTCTTTCTCAGCCGTCTGCTTTGGAGGTGTATGGGACGGTGTCTTCAAACGTAGTTCGGGGACAATTTATTGGAGATGGATCACAGCTGACCAATCTAAATTTAAACAGTTTTGCCAATATTGGTTTAACGACCAATAAAGGTGGAACAGGGGTGACGTCATTCAGATCAAATGGGCTTGTGTATACCAGCAGTACCGGAAACAGGCTTTTGGCTTATCCAACCATGAACGCCGGGATGTTGCTGATTGGTACGGGTGTTGGGGCTCCTACATTTAATAAACTGATTGCAGGCTCAGGTGCTTCTATTAACAGTACGGCCGGGTCTATTACAATTGCCCATGCGTTTACATCCACACAAACGTCAGCTACAGGAAATAACGGCGTTGTGATTCAATCGGTTTCTTTAGACAGATTTGGCCATGTTACCCGTCTTTCGACAGCGAATCTGGATACCCGTTATGATTCTCGATATTATGGTCAGTCTTTGGCAGATACCCGCTATTTAAATGTTACAGGTGATGTCATGACAGGCCCAATAACCTTTTCCGGTGTGACGGTAAATCTTCAAACATTGTCCAATAACCAAAGTATGGCATTAATGCCGCATGGGTCGGGTAAAGTGGGGATTGGTACATCGATACCTTTGCAAAAGCTGGATATCAACGGTGGGCTTCGTTTAGGTAATACAACTGCGAATATTGCAGGATCACTTCGGTTTGATACGGGTTCATCTCGTTTTCAAGGTTACAACGGTACAGACTGGGTGTATCTGGATTTGCAATTATCAGGTTCTGGTGGGTGGGGAACAAGTTCTGGCAAGGTCATTCTGGACGATATCAATAATAAAGTAGGTATTGGCAGCAGCAACCCTACAGAAAAATTAACCGTTGGCGGCAATATATTTACAACAGGAAACATGAGAGTAAGTGGCAACGCTTTGATAACAGGATTGGTGAAAGTAGGATCAAATTTAACGGCATTAGGAAAACTGGCCACGTTAAATGTGGTGACGTTAACGACAGATGTAACAGGAACCTTACCTATAACAAACGGAGGAACCGGTGCAACAACAACAGCCAGTGTGAGAACAGCCTTTGGTGTTGCGAAAAACGGTGCGAATAGTGATATTACCTCTTTAACAGGATTAACAACGGCGTTGTCAGTGGCGCAGGGTGGAACGGGATCAACAACAGCTTCTGGCGCAAGAACTGCACTGGGTTTGGGAATCATTGCAACAAAGAATGCTATCGATATCACCGGTGGAGATATTACAGGGACATTGCCTGTGGCCAAGGGTGGAACCGGCGGAACGACCTTCACAAGTGGAACCTTTATTCGTGGGGCCGGAACCAGCGCGCTGTCATCCAGTGCGATATTGTTTGAATCCTCATCAAAAATAGGTATTGGAACAAGTACACCAGGACAGGTGCTTGATGTTGTAGGAACGGTAAACGTAACCAAAGCCTTTACGGTGAATGGCGTGTCTATGGGCAGCACGGCAGGAGGCTGGACTCTGGGCTCGGGTAAAATTACGTTGGCTACGGATACAAATAAGGTGGGTATAGGAAACAGTAATCCTACAGAAAAATTAACGGTTGCCGGTAATATATTTACAACAGGAAACATGAGAGTAAGCGGTAACGCTTTGATAACAGGATTGGTAAAAGTAGGATCAAACTTAACTGCATTGGGCAAACTGGCTACATTGAACGTAGTGACTTTAACAACAGATGTAACAGGGGCATTGCCTGTATCCAATGGGGGAACCGGTGTAACAACGACAGCCAGTATGAGAACGGCTTTCGGTGTGGCCAAAAGTGGAGCGAACAGCGATATTACCTCATTAACAGGATTAGCTACGGCGTTGTCGGTGGCACAGGGTGGAACGGGATCAACGACAGCCGCCGGTGCAAGAAGCTCGTTGGGGTTGGGAATCATTGCAACGAAGAATGCCATCGATATCACCGGTGGGGATATTACCGGAACATTACCCGTAAGCAAGGGTGGTACTGGTGGAACAACGTTTACAAGTGGAACGTTTATCCGTGGAGCCGGAACCAGTGCGCTGGCATCCAGTGCTATACTGTTTGAATCCTCATCAAAAATAGGTATTGGAACAAGTACGCCAGGTCAGGTTTTGGACGTTGTAGGAACTGTAAATGTAACCAAGGCCTTTACGGTGAACGGCGTATCTATCGGTGCAGGAAGTGGTGCCTCATGGGCTGGGGCAACCAAATTGTATACCATGGCCAAGGTTGGTATTGGTATTACAAGCCCAAATCCGGCTTTCCATGTTGTTACTCAAAATGGTGTGGTATTTACCGGTGCGTATGGTACTGGCACCATTCCGGTAGACTCTACATCCACCAGCGAGTTAACTGGTGCAGGAAACGAATACACCCGCTTAATGTGGTACCCAAAACGTGCTGCATTCCGTGTAGGGTTGTTAACTAATACGAACAAAACCTTCTGGGATGATTCCAATATTGGAAATTACAGTATCGCTATGGGATCGGATTCCAGAGCTACGGCGGACTACTCTGTTGTTGCAGGTGGAAGCGGAAACCTGGCTGGTGGACAACGCAGTTTTGTAGGATCTGGCGTAACCAATTTTACCTATGCCTCTGATAGTGCCATTGTTGGTGGAAACAATAATAAAATTTATGGAGGATCTACATCCTTTATTGGTGGAGGATCTTCCAACCAGATTTCTCAAAGCGCATCCATTTCCTTTATTGGCGGTGGTCAGGGAAACAGTATTACCAAGTCCTTGCAGGCCGCAATTCTTGGCGGACGTGGCAACGTGATTTTAAACGATGCAGACTACAGCACCATTGGTGGAGGCTATTCCAACCGCATTGACGGTGCATCTTATTCATTTGCCGCCGGCCGAGGTGCAAAAGCCGTAGATTCCGGCAGCTTCGTATGGGGAGATTCCACATCGGCAAACGTTCAAACCACAGCCGCAAACCAGTTTATCGTTAGAGCCAGCGGAGGTTTATGGTTCGGCAATAACAGCAGCGTAGACTCTACAGGTTGGGCCACTCGCCTGCTTCAAACCTCAACAGGTGCGTTTTTAACTACCTCTGGTACATGGACAAACGTATCGGATAAAAATCGGAAAGAAAACTTCCAGGCTATTGATTTGAACAGCGTGCTTGAAAAAATAGATCAGCTGCCGGTTACAAAATGGAACTATAAAGTGGATGGCGCCTCCATTAAACATATTGGACCTGTTGCCCAAGATTTTTATGCAGCGTTTCAGCTGGGTGATACCGACACCGCTATCAGTACCATTGATGAATCCGGGGTTGCTCTGGCTGCCATCAAAGCTCTAAGTACAAAATTAAAAGAAAAAGATCAAAAAATTTCCGATCTTGAAAAACGCATAGAGGCTCTTGAAAAACTTTTGAAATAAAACTCCGCTTCCGATATACTGCATTTGCCTAATTTTATTTCTTCGTTTAACGGATTTCTTCTTTTTTCATGAAGCGTTTGTCACATTTTTTTCGATACATAGCCGTTTTTTTAATAGCTATGATGGTGGTCTCCAATACAGGGGCTTTGTCCTGTGCTGTAGCTATCGCGCAAAATGCTAAAAAGCCTGATGCCTGCGGATTTTCCTGCTGCTGTTATCCCGGAAAATGTACCTGTAAACACGAGAAGGCTCCATCAGGTTCTCTGGTATTTTTGGAGTCATCAGACTGTAGCCCTATCAAAAAATCCCCAATGGTTACCTATGAAATCAAAGATACGCCTATTTTATTAAATAGGGAGTTTGTTCACGGCGTCCGCTATACCGAATCTGTGGACATCTCATCCATTTCTGAGTTTCAAACCTTCTTTCTTGAGCCTCTTCCTCAACCTCCCAAATCTCACCTTTCTTAATTTTTACCTTATTTTATTTTAGGAGTTAGTGATGAAAAAACAGACTATTTTCGTAGGGCTGCTGATGCTTGCCTTTACAACAACCCATCTTGAAGCCAGTTGCGGTACGTTCAGTTGTCCGCTGGTAAAATATCCGGTCGATTCGGACAAAAAACTGGAATTCGGCGTATCGTATGAGTATATTCAGCAGGATCTCGTTTATGTTGGCAGTAATTTGTCGTCAGTTGGAGCTATTTCCCAACATCACGATGAAGTTAAAACCTGGAACAGGCAAACCACATTTTCAATGGATTATCTACTGGATAAATCATCCAGAGTGCGTGTAGAGCTGCCTTTTATCAACAAATATCACGAGCATATTCATAACCATATGGGGACACCTATTCCTGAATCCTGGACATTAAATGGGATAGGGGATGTGTCGTTGTTTTTAGACCAGTTTTTGTATTCGGACAGACATGCAGGATCTTATATTTCTGCAACTTTTGGAACCAAGCTTCCAACTGGCGTTACCCGTTTAAAAAATGATGCGGGCAGCGAAGCGGAAGTCACGTTACAACCTGGATCGGGTTCTGTGGACTTTAATCTGGGATTATTTGGTCAGACCGGTGTGTTATCGGTGCCTAATCTGGAAAACGAGTTTACTCAGATTCCTTTAAAATGTGGCGTTTCTTATACCATTTTCGGCGAAGGTACGGATGGCTGGAGTTATGGCAAAGCCTGGGTGTGGATGATTGGAACCCACTACAGTCCTTTAAAGTCTTTGACCTTGGGGGTGGATGGTATTGTAAAGTCTCAGGATAAGGCCAATGCGGGCAAAACCGGTGAATCTACCGCAAATACCGGCGGAGATTATGCGTATATTGCCCCTAATGTGGAGTATCAGATCATGCCTCAGGTGTCCATGAAAGTGCAGACTCAGTTCCCGATTTATCAGCGGGTTAACGGTATCCAGCTTGTGTCTCCATGGAACTTGAAAATGGATCTGAAATTTGCGCTTTAATCAGCCAGACTGTTTAACAGAATCATCAACGCCTGATTGGGTGACGATGTGTAATACCGTTCAAACAAAGCTTTGGATGGTTTTTTGTAAACAAGCGCTTGTGTAGAGTCCTCAGGGGGGGTGGTATATTCCCAGGCCACCCGCTTGAGGTACAGGCGTCTCCACAGTCCGGATTTTCTGGTGTTTTTTGAGGTGAAACGGCTAAGATCTCTGGAGGATAAAATGTCCAGAAGACACACCGATATCACGTCCCAATGGGTTCTGTATTGTCTGGAACTGGTTAGCATCAGATACCAGCAGGCCCCGATTTTAAGCGTGACTTTTACACCCGACGAATGCCAGGCTAAAGGAACCTGACTTGAAAACATGTCCCAGGTAAAGGTGTAGGCTTTTTTGATATCGTGCATGGTTGGAATCGGCGCATATTTTTTAGGTGCCTGTAAGGTTTTGGATAAACGAGGTAGATCGGCCAGCATGTCTGACCAGGAATATTCGGCCTGTTTCGCCGTATGAAGGGCTTTGTGACGGTTTGTTTTTTCTTCGGGATTGGGAAGCTCGGGACTAAGAAGTACGCTTGTTGGCGCCGGAATAGTCTCGATAGTGTCTTCGATAGAGGGTTCGACTTCAGCTAATTCGGGTTGCTCGGGTTGACTCTCAATGGGTTTGATTTCGATAAAGGCACTTACAGGTTTGGCTACAGGTTTTTCGGTAATATCAGGCTCAGTGTCCCGGATTTGAAGTTTTTGAAGATAGGCTAAAAACAATCTGTTTTGAGAGTCAAACGCCTCTTTGTTTTTAGTGACGTGATGAAATACTCTGGCCAGTTTCTGGTTGGATTCCCGCTGGGATTCTGTGCTGAATGACAAGGCCCAGGCTGCTTTTTCTACCAGTGTATCCAGTTCAGCCAGTAGCTGGTTTTGTATCACCGGATCTTCGCATTCGATAAGCCGGGTCAGTACGGTAGCTGTGATATTGGGATCCGTAAGCTCTCTCATCCAATGGCTAACCCAGTCTGGCCTGTAAGCGGCCATGGATTTAATCCATAACGTAGACCAGTCCTGAGAATGATCCGTAAACGACAGCATCAATCCAAATAATCCTAAAAACGGATCGGTGCTTTGGTCGGCATTTTGCCATCTGTCTGCCATAAATTCCGGGATATCCGAATCCAGTAAGGTGGGAATGGCTCCCCATAAATCTGAAATAGTAACCAGATTTTCCAGCGTTAGCCCCAATACCTGTAAAAATCCAAGGGTATCTTTTGACAGCGTATCTGTTTTTGTTGCCTGGGTTACAATGGCTTTAAATGTTGAAAGTGTGCCTACAATTCCTCTAAAATCCTGTTTTTTCAAGCGTGAAATCGTCATGCTTAATTCGTGAGTCACCATAAATGGCATAAAAGTCAGCCAGTTTTCGAGTTCACTTAAAATGATATCTAAAAGTCTGGCTTTAACAGGTTCTGAAAAGGATAGGGTGAGTCCATCCCATTTTAAGTCGTCTTCTGTTTGAATGCAGGATTTTAGTAAGGTTGATAAAGCAACAAGCGGCGTATAGTCCTGTATGAGTTGAGAGGGTGTAAATTCTGCTTTTAAAAGGACTTCTTCCGATGTGACGCCTAATGTGACGGCCCAGTCTGTTAATATCGTAGAAAGGGCTAAACGCTCTCTTGCGCTGGTTTTTCTAAAATGGGCAATCAAAAAATTCCAAACCGTGCGTTTGTTCTGACTGTTTTTTAGCAGGTGCCCCGAACTGGATTGCCATAGCGAGCTGCATTTGTCGATAAAATACGGATCATCGGCTACACTCACCAGTAGCTGTGAAAACACCCGAAGAGAATTGTTCTGCCGTTGCGTTAACCCTGTAACAATCGTGTCCATCAATGGCATGGCTTTTTGATGTTCCATCGCCTGTTTTAACGCACTTAACGGGTAATAAAACTGCTGGGACAGCCAGAAATATTCCAGAAAATCCAGGGATGACGAGGCCATATATTGTGAAAGCACAGACTCCAGCTGAATGGTTTGAGTTAACAATGTTTTAGGAATGGCTTTTTTTCGATTGGCCAGCCAGACCATCAGAATAAGCCGAGGTTTTTCAGGCCAGAATGAGGTGATGGCTTCCAACAACTCCAGCGCATGAGATTTAGGCTCGCATTGGGAGACAATGGCATCCAATAATAAAAGCTGTCTGTAAGGTTGAGTGTCTTTTCCATCCAAAATGCGTTTCCAGAATGTCATGGGAAGCTGTAAGACGTACGATCTGCAATGACTGGCCCACAATTGCAAAGGCGGAGCGCTGTTCCATTTTTTACCGTGTTTTGGTCTGATGGTGTTCAAGGTGTTTTCAAGCTGGTGATAATGTCTGACCGGATAAGCGGCCACTGATTGACCGATTTGATCTCTAAACTCCAGAAGCTGCGTATCGGATAAAGACGAGACATAGTTCAAAATTAACGGTTCGTAAGCACGGGATTTTAATCCCCAGGCCAATCCCTGGAATAAAATGGGAATGAGTTTATCCAGATGAAACTGCTCAAGAAAGGTAATCACCCAGCGAAGATCCTGCACAGCCGATTCCATGGAGAGATTGATTTCCGACATCAAATCTCCAAGTAAGCGACTTAGCGGTTTTACAACCAGAACCAGCGCTTCGGATAACTCTGGCCTGCGTTTGTTTTTTTCCTGTTCGGACAAGGTTGCGTAGTGATAATACGTCCACAGCAGGTGATGAATATTTCGGGACACAAAGACGCATTGGCCTGCAAACGGACGTTGTTTGTCGTCTCCGCACCATTCATCCAACATGGTTGAAAATACGCGATATTTTTTCTCGGCCTGTTTATCGGAGTCGGAGAGGAAAAAGGCAAAATCTTTAAATTCGGCAGACAAGGCTTCAAGTGTTTGTCGTCTGGTCAATTCCAACGTGTTTAAGCTGTCTTTGGTATGATCGTGAAGCATTACCCAGTCTAAAATGTCCGAATGATAATCTCCCAAACGGGATTGAATGCCGTCCTGAAGTGTATTCAATAACTGCTCAAGATCATGAAGTCTGGGCATCAATTCAAAATCAAGGCCTTCTTTTTCCCTGAACAGTTCTACCAGTTCCAATTTTGCTTTTTTGGCGGATCGAACAATGGCCAGTCTGTCGCCTACATTGTGGGGAATATCAGCAAAGGCGAGGCCGGATAGCGCACAATATCTGGCCCATTGTAACCGCGTATTTAAAACAACCGATTCCCGGCAGGCCTGTAAAAAAACAAGCACAACTTTTTGAGTCTGATGAAGATTATGAAAAAGATCTTCCAGATTTTTATGATCATTGGAACCGCTGATAAACCGCTGAACCAGCCCGTTATAGTGATCAACAATGGAGAAAAAGGTTTGGAAAAAACGCCGAAGAAATTCTCTGGCGGCTCTTACTGTTCCTTGTTTTAAGGCGCGGTCGTCCTGCAGCAGAATATCGATGGAGGTCTGCAGCCCGTGCGGAAGCTGCTGAGCCAGCGTCATATCGCTAAACGGAGACCACACTTCCCGCTGAAGCTCTGGCTTGGTTTTTAATTGCCTGAGGCAGGCCTGAATATCACTGATAGGATGGGCGACGGTTTTTTCAAGTTTTAAATCCCAAAGCGGCTGTAAAAAGGTGGTTTCAGACCATTGTTTCCAGTTCCAGTCTTTGGCCAGGCAGAGTTTGTAAAAAATAAGTTTCCACTGGCGGATGTCCTGCTGCTGTTTTTCAAAGTCGCCATGCTCCCGGTTAACATCTGTTCCTTTTGGATAGCCCATGCAGTCCAAAATCCAGATCGGAGGTTCGTTGAAATCCAAATCAAAAAAAGGTAGCCATTCCTTGTCTGGCCATTGCCCAATTCCTCGTCCCCAGCTTGGAGATGGATCCGATTCCAGCGTTTTCGATAAATGAAAAGACAGCGCGGTAAGTTGTGTTAAAAGCAGGTGTTCCGGATAAATCATGATTTAGATACGAACTGAAGCTCCGGTGATTCAAAAAATAAAGTGATTTTTGCAAGTTTTTCCTGCACGGAGTGAGGATCTGAAAGCCAGCCGTATACATCAGCTTTAGGTCGTAAATCGCACCGAAGCTGCATAGGCGATTGCGCCGAGGCCCAGGCGTATTTTTCAAATCCCGTACAGTTTAAAAAATGGAGATCGGCAGGGAAATCGGGTTTGTCGGCATCCGCAAGAACCTGCTGAAGCTCTTCAAACATGTAAAGCGGCCCGTGAAGATGAGACAAAAATACATCAGGATTCACATACAAAATCATGGAATAGCCTTTTTGCAGCATTTTTTTCATCTCACCCCAATTGTTGTTGAGGCTGACCTCTTCATAGGAAGACCGTTTTAAATATTTTCCAATAAATTTTAAGGGGATTTTAGGGAAGATTTGAAACGAATATACTGATTTTTCAACCGGAATTAGAACCGGAAAGTCGAAAAGCTGATACATAAACAGGCTTTGCATTGCATGGTTTTTACAGGCAAGAATCAGCAGCGGTTTTTCGAGGGTTTTCGGAAAAGGTGAGGTTCTATAAAACAGTGCACCTCTATACATAAAATAGGATTTAAAATATTGCCTGGCGAAGGCTTCTTCCCGTTTTTTTGTGGTTTCGCTACCTGAAAACAGGCAGAGAACTCTTAAATAAAGAAATCTAATGAAGGTTGCTATGCCCAATCCTATAAAAATCCATTTAAAATTGCCTCTCTTTTTTTGAGACGCTTCAATAAAATTCAGGTTGAGTTTTTGAGTGCCCATGGCCTGATTAGCCGCGTGAGCATCCTGAAGTAATTGTTTGACACGGTCTGTTTTCAAAATGTCTGTCCTTTATTTTTGTTGAGAAGATCATCCAGTTTGGCCTGACGCTGTTTGAGGCCTTCTTCAAGATCCTTACCTTTTTTCAGGTTTAAGTCGACCTTGTCGTTCAGGCTGTCAGACATAGTTTGTTCAGTAGATTCTGATACCAATGGCTGCTTGTTTTCCGAGACTGTTTCAGTATGAAGCGGTGCTGATTGTTCCGTTTTTGGAATCTCGGTTGAAAAGATACCTTCCGATACAGGTTCCTTTTCTGTCTGAGTAAAGGAAAACGAAAAAGGTTTCTGATCAGCTGCTTCTGTTCGAGGTGATGATTCTGCAGTCGTTTCTGTTTCGTAAGAGGTTGCACGTGTAACGACGGTTTCCGGTTGTGTTGTTGGTGCTGTAAAGATAAGTGGAGCTACCAATTCGTCCTCATTAACACTAAAGGTGCGAGTGTCCGTATCTTGTTTCTTGTGAAACATTTTAGGAATAGGAGAGTTGTGTTTTAAGGTATCTGCTGTTTGCTCAAGTTTCTGTAAAAGAGCCTCTAACTCTTGCTCCATTGAACTTAAGAATCCTTTTCAGAAGATTTTTGCTGGATGTCGTTTAAACGGTTCAAACTTTCTGTAAGCTGCCTGCGGTTGTCTTCAATATTTTTAATAATGCCTCGCATCCGAGCTTCGGATTCCTGAAGCATTTTTTCCATATCTTCAGCGTTTCTTTTGGCTTCCCGTACCATAAAATAGGATCTCGCAATAGAAAATCCCATTTGAGCCAGAACAATTATCAAAATGATAATGACAACCGGGTTTGTAAACAGTGTTACGAAAAATTCAGGCATAAAAACTCCTCATGAAATAGGATGTTGCTTTAGAACAAGGTGTAATGCTTTTGTAGGTATGTTTTTGGATTGGTCTCGAATATCCAGCAATAGTTTACAATACATCATTCTCTTCTCAAAATGAGTAACACGTTCGTAGGCAGACAGCCGTCTGATAATAAACTCAATAATTCCCACCGGAAGCTGATCTAAAACTTTGACAATCCACTGTCCGTTCGGTAAGGCATGAAGGGCCAGAATGGTTTTTTCAATAATAGGGATCATGGCTTTGGCGATGGCCGGATTTCGTGGAGATAGAAAGTTCAGGACGACATAAAATCGTACGTAAGATCCGAAGTTTTGAGGCGTATTAATGGGGATGTTCAGCGAGATAAGTTGAGAGATTAAGGCCTTTGCCAGCGGAATGTGTTGAGCATCGGTTAAATCCTTGATTTTTTCCTCGGCTTTCAACGCAGCTTTGGCTGGGGACAGGCTGGTATCCTGAACAATGGCGACTAAATCCAGGAAGATCTGTTTTAACGAATCATTACTTTGTTTGCCTGGTGTTGACGGAAGAGGTTCGGTGATGTCCTGAATCTGATCTTCGTCATCAAAGGGTAGCAGATACGATAATTCTGATTCTGGCAAAACTTCCAGTAATTCGAATTGGGTGTCTGGATCAAGTCTGTTAAAAAAAAGCTGTTTGAAGCTTTTGTCCTGAATGGCTTGAAATAAGGTGGCCGTCAGCGTTGTTTGTGCCTCGTCCAGCTCTATGGTGGTGTCGGAATCCTGAAAGACAAGCTCTAATAAATCGGCAACGCCTCTGACCTGTGTGGGTGTTAGAGCATTAATTTCCGATTCGTTTAGCTGCATAGGCTAGTCAGTTTCGATAAGGGCAAGCTGTTTTTTCTCGTCAACATATAACACGTTAACGGTGTCGGTTTCCATATTTTTGAAAACCAGAAACGGAAGCGATTTTTCTTCCAGAATGGCGGCTGCATCTTCTGTTGCAATCGGTTTTGCCACGTACAATGATTTGGATGTAGAGGCTTTGATTTTCTTTTTCTTTTCTTTGATTTCAGGTGCAGCAGCAGCCTGTTTGGTTGACTCACGTTTTGGACTTCTTAGTTTGTCCTTATGTTTTTTGAGCTGAACTGTAATTTTTTCAAGTACTCCGTCGATGCTGGCGTACATGTCTTTTGATTTTTGTTCGGCTTTTACAACGGTGCCGGATGCTCGAACGATAACAATGGCCGTGTGGCTTTTGTTAATATCGGAGGTTTCGTTGCAGACAAGCTCAACAACGGTTTCCTGAATGTTGTTGAAAAACTTATCTAGATTTCCTAATTTTTCTTTAGCATAATCTTTAATAGCTTTGGTTAATGTGACGTGATGAGTTTTAACGATGAATGACATGGGTTTCCTCCCAGGCTTTGGAATTTAAAATATAAAGATGATAGTATCATACCGAATAACAACATTGAAGGGATTCTATACGGCGAATGGGGCTTAAAGCAATTGTACTGGCAGCTGGAAAAGGGACGAGAATGAAGTCTGACGTACTGAAAGTTCTGCATAATGTGGCAGGAAAATCAGTGCTGAATCATGTTCTGGATGCGGTTTTTGCCATAGAAGTTGATGAAGTCTTTGTTGTTGTCGGGCATCAGTCCGAGCAGGTTAAATCTCATATTTCTCACCCAAAAGTAAAATTTGTAGAGCAGATCGAGCAGCTGGGTACAGGTCATGCTGTCATGCAGGTGGCGCCTTTTTTAGACACCAGCGAACCGGGAACGGTTATTGTTTTGGCTGGAGATTGTCCGTTGATTGAAAAAGAAACCCTGGGTAATCTTCTGGCGACTCATTTGGAGTCTAATGCATCAGGAACTATTTTAACGGCAGAGTTTGCGGATCCGGGAAGCTACGGGCGTATGATTCGGGGACAAATGGGGTCGGTTCTGGGCATCAAAGAAGCCAAGGACTGTACACCGCAGGAGCTTGAAATCTCTGAAATTAATGCCGGGATTTATGCGTTTGAAATTCCTTCTCTCTTTGAAAATCTGAAGCGTGTAAATACGAATAACGCTCAAAAAGAATATTATTTAACGGATGTTATCCGGCTTATCAAAGAATCCGGAGAATCCATTGCAGCGTTTTGTACCGAAGATGCTGATGAGGTTTTGGGTATTAATACCCGAATGGATCTGGCTAAAATCAATCAGATTATTTATCAAAAAAACAATCAGTATTTTATGGAGCAGGGTGTTACCTTAATTGATCCGTCCACCACTTTTATCGATTCTACCGTCACCATTGGAAACGATACGATTATTGCTCCGTTTACGGTCATTGAAGGGCATACGGTTATTGGCTCTCGATGCAAAGTATCTCCGCATGTGTTTTTGAAAAATGTAACTGTCGAATCCGATACCGTTATTCCGCCTTTTTCCAAACAGGAGACTGCTTATGTGGATACAGCGCAGCGTTAGCCGTTTCGACACCATAAGAGCTCATCTCTCTCATATTCGATGGGGATTGGGGCCTTTGGTTTTCTTTTTGGATTCCGTTCCTTTTTCTTACAGTATGGGTAAGCCTCTGGCTGAAAAATTGTCCCGTTTTGTACATGAATCCGCAGCATTTTCACAAAAACCAATGCAGTGGATGGAGCTTGGTGCAGGGCTTGGTCTTTTATCCAAACAGGTATTGGATTGTTTAAAACAAAGTTATCCTGAAACTTATGCCTCTTTACAATGGGTCGTTACGGACGACACCAAAGAGTTGGTCGATCATTATAAAACCCAGGGTTTATTTGCCGATCACTCTAATGTGGAGTTTTTAGTTGAAAATGCCATAGCGCCAGCCTTGAAAAAGCAGACAAACGGCGTGTACTTATCGTATTTATTGGACTCTATTCCTACCGTTCATATTCATGTGAAAGATGGACAGTTGTTTGAGGTAAAAGTCAGCACCCGATTAAAACCCGATGCCTTAGTTTGCGATACCTCCGTTTTTCCTCCAAAACTCTATGAAAAAGAAGCCTTGTTGCCTCTATTTTCAATGAAAACAATTTCTCCCGTTATTTCCAAGCAATTAATTAAATGTCTTGAGGAAGAGTTTGAGGATGTTCCGCTATCGGAATCGAGCTTGTCGGCTGACGATCAAACCTTATTAAAGGCCTTTGCTGCCGATAAAAAACTTTCCGATGGCTACTTCAATATTGTCCCTAATCTTAATGGCTGGGTGGATGCTATCAATGTGTCACTGGCTGACGATGCTGTTATCCTGGTTAGTGATTTTGGATATCCGGATACGACCTTGATTGAAAAGCCGAAATCCTTAACCTCGTCTTACGGTGGTGTGATTTGTCATAGTATTTTCTTCCCGTATCTGGAGTGGATTGGTCAGAAAAAAGGCTTTACCTCATTTTCTACGCGTAATGAACCTGGAACCACCCAGATTTTTGCCATGGTGAAAGGTGCTTATTCCAACCTGTCTCAGGCTTTTGACGATACATTTACAGAATTGATTAACGATCACCACAATGATGTGGAAAAGCGCTTAAAGCAGACAGCCTCCGAGCAATACAAAGAGCGGTTTATTCAGGCCATGTGGGCAGATTTGCCGCCTTCGGATCAGATCGATTACATGGTTTTATTCGAGTTTGTTTCGGCCTGCTACGATAACGAATTATATGAGCTTGCCATTGATTTCGGATTGAAGCTGCCGGAGATTTTTCATTATGTTGCAGCGCCGGTGTTTTTCCTTATTGGACGGTCTTATTGTAAATTGAATGATTTATCGAGAGCGGAATTGTATTTAAAGGCAGCGTTGAGGGTGGCCCCCGGGTATGCGCTGGCGTATCATCAGTTGAGCTGGATCTGTCTGGTACAAAACCGGTTTCAGGATTATGAAGCTTATGCCAAAGCGTACGTATTCTGGAGTCACGATATGCATTTCTCTGATACCCTTGTGACCTTGTCTTTGATTAACATTCAGAGAAAAGATTTTGACTCGGCATCTGCTATTATCAACTGGATTTTTGAGGCTCGCCGTTTCCAAAAACTGATTCCTGATGACGTCTTTGGAAAAGCACAAACCATTTTTGAACATTATTTAAAACCAAAAGAGGAAAAATGATGGCTATACGAGGTCTTCGCGGTGCAACATCGGTTAAAGCCAACACAAAAGACGATATTTTAACGGAAACACGACGCCTGCTTCAGATGCTTTGTGATAAAAACGAGCTGGATCTGGATGATATCGCCAGTATCTTCTTTTCTGTTACCGATGATTTAAATGCCGAGTTCCCAGCCGTTGCTGCCAGAGAAATGGGCTTTGTGTACACGCCACTGTTTTGTATGAAAGAAATTCCTGTTACCGGAAGCCTGCCGTTGTGTATCCGAATTCTTATTCATGTGAATACCGAAAAATCTCAAAAAGACATGATTCCTATTTATATGAATGCGGCAGAGTCCTTGAGGCCGGATGCCTCTAAGGTTGGGCATGGTTCCTAGGTTTACATCGATAGGTATAGCTGGCCTGGGCTTAATAGGCGGTTCCGTGGCGATGCTGCTTCGGGAGTTGTATCCGGATGTGTATCTGGTTGGGATGGATGCTGATAAAGAGATATGTCGACTGGCTTCGGAATCCGGGGTGTTTAATAACGTGATTTCAACGTATACGGATTTCCCTCGGGATTTGCAGCTGGTATTTGTTTGTACACCGATTGATTTTATAAAAGAGACAGTTCATATATTGGATCAACACCTTGAAGGGTGTGTTATTACGGATGTTGGGAGTGTGAAATCTCCGTTTGTATCGCTTAGTTTAACGAGAAATACGTTTATTCCTGGGCATCCTATGGCTGGGAAAGAGACATTTGGGTTTGCTTCGGCGGATAAATTCATGTTGAGAGGGGCTACGTATATTCTTTGTCCTGTGGCCCAGGATGTTCGTTATTCTGAGTTTCAGGGGTTTTTGGTAGAAGCTGGGTTTAATGTGTTGCAGATGGATGCGGTTCAGCATGATGCGGTAGTTGCGGCGGCTTCGCATCTTCCTTATGTGATGTCTTGCGTTGCGGTGGCTTCGGCGGAGCGGGTTCATGAGGGGCTGAAGGAGCCGTTTGCCAAGGTGGCTGCCGGGGGGTTTCGCGATACCACGAGGGTGGCGGCTTCCGCGCCCCTTTGGGGCGCGGCGGTGTGCATGCACAACCGCCAGCCCATCCTGGATGGGCTGGAAGCCGCCACCCAAACCCTGACCCAGATCAAAACCTGGATCCAGGAAAACAACACCGCCGCCCTGGAATCTTTCTTTTCGCAAGTCAAACACCTGCGAGACAAGGTGGTGCCCCGTGTTTGAATTCCGTCCCATTCAATCCTGCATAGAATTCCTCCAACCCTTTTGGATCGACATCGACCGTCTCTGGCTTGAAAAAGGCGGCCTCGGCCAGCTTTCTCCCTTCTTAATCGATAAAGCCTTCCAGGCAGGCATGGGTAAAGTAACTGGCAATATGCTGTTCTTCCACAACCAGCCCATCGGTATGTACTGGGTAGAATGCCTCACTCCTCATTACGGCAACATGGTCCTGCACTCCCTCCAACCCGATTGCCGCGCCATCCTTGCTCAACACATCGTGTCCGAACATTTAATCGATGACGTTTTCGCCGAGCTAATCCAATTTGAAGACCATTCCGATTTTAGAGCGGCCTTCGTTCAATCTGGCTGTTATGAAAATCCCCGCCAGCGTATGGGTATGGATTTAACACAATATCTCCCCCAACAATCCAGACAAAGTCCTGATTTATCCTTTAAACTCATGACAAGAGACAGTATTGCGGCCTCAAGTGAAATCAGCTGTCTCGCCCATAAAAAAAGCAAAGATTACGATGGCTACGAAGACCTGGAACAGGTAGATAAACGTATCCTGCTGGAACAGCGTGTTTTTGACGGCTTATACGGCCCCATTATTCCCGAGGCTTCTCTTTTATTGCTAAAGAACGAAACAGTTGTAGGCTCCTGTCTGATTGTAGACATCAAATGCTGGGGATACGAACATGTTCCCTGGGTTTTTGATATTTGTATCGATCCCCAACATCACGGAAAAGGCTACGGAGGTTTCTTATTCGAGGAAGTTCTCCGTATTTTAAAGGAAAAGCAATTCCCTATAGTCGGTCTTGCTGTCACATTAACCAATAAAAGTGCCATTTATTTATATGAGAAAACCGGTTTTGAAGTTGCCGAAGTCTTCCACGAGTACACATTCCGAAAAAAGGGTAAAAAATGAGCCGTTCCGTTTTACTTCACCACACCGGTGATTTTCGGGATGCCGTACTGCTTCTGCCTGTTATAACTGCTATCAAAGCCTATTGGATAGACATTGAAATCGATCTTGTCTCAGGCCCCGAAGCCGAACTTTTTTTTAAACACCATCCTTATATACGCTCCGTATTTAAAACCCTGACAGATACCGATGACAGCTACACGGTTTTTCTGGATTTTTCTCCCCGTTTTAATTCCAGATTCTGGGGCTTATTTCGCAGGATTCCTTTACGATGGGCACTGGGCAGCAAGCGCAACCCTTCCGATTATCTGGATTGTTTAAAAGTACTTTGTTTCCCCGATGATAAACTGGCTACAGTTCTTTCTAAATGGGACGATCAGGAACGCCTCTTCCGCGACCAGTATCCAGAGTTTGCGGATAACCCCTGGTTTTTCCTGTTTATTGATGAGCAGCTCTGGTCCTGTGCCGGTTTGGATGTCCTGCAGCAGCTGGTTTATAGTCTGACTCTGGATAATAAACGCGTCATCATTGCATCCAATCTGCCTTACCCTTCTTTAAAGGATATTCAGGGCGTTCATGTTATTAATAGGATAGGCGAGATTTCTTTCGAAGAGACGATGTTTCTTGTAAGCCGCTGTGATACCCTTCTAACTGGTGCAAAATCGCTTTTAAGGCTTGCTGGATTTGCCAGAAAAAAACAGATAGCCTTTCTTCCTGATTCCGGCACCTTGCCCTGGCCTTTTCTTGATTTTTCTTTCAGGGTTGTTACGGCTCCGCTTTCTGCCCAGCAACTGTATCGCTATTGTGAGGTTCTTGATCAACCTCGTAATCAAACCGAAGAATCCCAGCATCTTCAAAAGCAGTCACATAAGATTCTGTATGCGGTTTCTCCCCAAAAATGGACATATCAAGAAAAATCGGTATATCAGCTCACACGTCATGGGTTGTCTATTCTGCCTGTTGTAACCTATTCAGGCTCGATTTCTCTTCTTTTTTCGTTATATAAGCGGTTAAAAATATGGAGTCCCACCGTAATCCAGTATGATTCTATCTCCTATGTATGGCTTTTTTTGCTGATGTTTATGTGCCGTTTACGCACAAATCAGTGGCCTAAGCCGGTAAAGATGCCGTTTCATGCCTATATAAAGGCTTCAGAGTACCTCCAGTTTTACTAGTCCCGATAATGGGATGCAAGTTTTTTTTAACGATCTACGATAAGTCCTCATGTAAGTACATCAACAGGATGTCTTCAATTTTAGGTGGGGAAACTTATCATGTTAAAAAAAGTATGTTTTACAATTATTGGAGTGTTAATGATCGGACAGGCCGCCTGGGCTCAGGAAATCCAGGTTCAATCCGTTTCTTTTACCTCACTTTCAGATTCCGCAGCTGGGTTCTCTGATTTTGTTCAACAATCCTCTTCCAAAAAAACAATCGATGATAACGTTCTTGGAAAACGCTCAAGCGGCGATACACTTTCTGTTAGAGATTTCGGATTTAAGTCTTTAGTGGGTAATATAGATGCTAATACTCTTGCTGCTGCAACACAGGCTTTACAGACTGCATCAGATGAGGCATTACGCGTAACATCGACTCCTCTTTGTTTCCCAAACCCTTTCAGACAAGAAACAGGAACAGAATTAAGGTATTATTTAAATCAAAATGGTGCAGTTGATATTTATATTTATGATATGCTCTCAAATCTTGTGTTTAAACAATCCATGCCTTCTGGAAGCAACGGCGGTCGTGCAGGTTTAAACTATTGCAAAGTCAGTTCAGAATTATTACAAGGTTACCAATTATCGGCTGGAGTTTATTTTGTGTTTCTAATGAATAACGGTAAAGTTTTATCCAAAGTGAAAATGGCGGTTATCCCATGAGAAAATTAATCCTTCTTATTGCGGCAATCCTCATCAACAGCTCATTGCTCTGGGCTGCTGATTACTTTGTGCCTGCAACAGTGGGAAGTTCAGCCAGAATGGTACGAACCGGTCATATCGAAGGATTCAGCAATCAGGCCAATGCTGTGTTTGATAACCCAGCCGGTTTATACCGCATCGATCATTTATCCACCACTCTTTTTGCTACTACGTTTATGGAAGAAGTGTCCTATCAAAATCTATCCTTCGCTATGAGAGCGCCTTATGGGGTCATCGGTTTTGGGTATATGTCTGTTGGTGTAAATGGCCTTATTTCTACTGAGAAAAGCCCGTTATTTCCCAATGCCGATCTTACTGATCCTCAACAATATGACATCATAGGAAAAGGAACCTTTGATTACGGAAACAGGATGTTCAAAGTGGCCTATCAATTTCCACAAAACGAGTTCATCAGCTGGGGAATTGGTGCAACGTATTACACTTCAACAATCAGTACGGTTAACGCAAGTGGTTTGAACCTTGATGCCGGTGTTGTTTTAGATCTGGAACCCGTTATTTTTTCTATAACAGCAAAAAATATTATTCCGGGTATGGGCGTAACCTACACTAACGGTGGTAAGGAAAAACTGCCTTTGGATCTAACCTTCGGCATGCAGTACCTGTTACAGGATGTTGAGCTTATGGCTCAGGTCAAAGCGTCTGATGGTGCAAATAAAAAATTCCTGAAATCTGTGGGTGCTAATTATCATCCTGAATTTTTGCCGTCTTTAACCTTATCAGGTGGATATAGTGAAATTGCTGTTATTAAAGATGTAAGAAGCAGCTTTACAGGCGGAATTGGTTTTGAGATGGAAGGCGTTAGCTTTGACTATGCGTATGAGACAAGCGACAATGTAGTTTATAATGGTAAGCACTATTTTTCACTAGGATTATCTTTTTAATTTATGAACACTTTTCTCAGGGCAGGACTAACGGTACTTTTGGTTTTTCTTACAACGGTTTCCGTGTGCGCTGCTCCTGTATCTTTTCAAAATGTTTTTTACTCCAAAGCCAGAGGTGTTTTTATTGATGGTACATACACTGTTAGTGCCAACCTCCGTACGGCTACAAAGGTGTTGTATTCAGAACAGGTCAGTTCTGTGGTGTTTAAAAAAGGCTTTTTTGATATTACCTTAGGGAAAACCCAAAATCTGCCTCCATCTGTTTTATCCAGTCCTAATATGTATTTAACGTTACAGATAAATTTTGATGTTGCCACGTTTTCTATTGCTGTGGTGCCATTTGTGTTCCGTTCCAAAGTGGCTGAAGAAGCTTATGCTATACCCGGTTCTTCTATTGAAGGGGCGTTTGTATCCACATTTAATGCTCAAAAATCCCTGGTTGTGGCTAATTCCGGTTCTCCTGTCTTATGGATTTCTCCAACGCTTAAAACGGTAAGCATCGGGGGTACGCCACGGTCTGAGTATAAACTGGATGTTGTGGGTAAAGTGAACTCAACAGGACTTTATGTGAACAATGTGGATATTAGAAGCTCGATGGCCTGGAAACCTCAAACAACCAATACAAAAAATATTTACTTTTTAGGCGGTCAGATTGGGGTAGGAACCTCATTTCCACGATTTGATGTGCATATTGGAAATGCAATACAGGCCAAAGCCTTTTTATTGAAAGGCCAAAAGCTAAGTACGTCTCTCGACTGGAAACGGAGCTTAAATTCCAGTGCAAATATTTATTATAATGATTTAGCCTCTCGTATCGGGATTGGGATTGCAAATCCTGTGGAAAAACTGGATGTTCGCGGTGCTATAAAAGTGTCTACCACATCATCCTCAAATGTGGGTACGTTCAGATGGAGTGGTTTGCAGTTTGAGGGGTTTGCACCTAAAACATCTACCATAAATGAATGGGTTCCATTTGCAAAAATTGATGGTACGGGTGTTTCAAATGCGCTTGCGTTTTGGAGTGGTGCGAATCTGGAAACCGTTCCAAATAATTTAGCAGGTTCAGTGGTATTAACCGTAAATGGTATTCAGGGGTCTTTGGGGATTGGTCTTAGCAATCCTAAAGCAAGAGTCGATATTAAAGAATCTATTGCTGCCAGTAAAATTCCTTTATTGCATGTTGAAAGCAACGTAAGTCCCAACCTGCTTATGGTGACAGCGTCAAGTAACGTGGGGATTGGAACGGCAAATGCGTTAAGAAAACTGCAGGTTGCTGGCAAAGTGAACGCAAAAGATTATACGATTAAAGGTGAGATTTTAAGATTGTCCTTTTCCCTCCACGATCATTGGGTGAGGCGACCGACAACCAAGGATATTTATTATAATCTGGGAAATGTGGGGATCGGGCGACCTGATCCTCAAAGTCTTTTAGAAATTGCTCAGCCTAACGGGGCTCCCGGTACCGATCCTGCTATTACGTTTAATAAATCGTCAGGAGTTAAGTATACATTCGGGGTTATGTCGTCTGCCCAGCAGACATTTCGTATTGAAAAAGGCGGTAAGCTTGGTCAAAACACACCCTTGTTTGTGGCACAGCAGGATAGATGGGGTATTGGTGTTGAAAGTCCTAAAGCCAACTTAAGTGTAAGTGGAAGTGCCGGTATTATTTTGTCAGGAGAATTTAATCCTACACCGTCACTGACACCTTTTATGGGGCCTGGGACACGGATGCAGTGGTTTGCTAAAAAAGCCTCGTTATCTGTTGGCCGAATTACACCTACCTCAAATTTCCTTGGAAAAGAGTGGGATGGTCAAAATTTGGGTCTTTTCTCGATGGTATTTGGATTGAATAACATGGTTAGTGGAAACTTGAGTACGGTTATTGGAGGAACGCTTAACTATGCAGGTGGTGCCTATGCAACTATCCATGGGGGTTCCTTAAACAGAGCCTACGGTGACTTTAGCTTTGCTGGTGGTCAACGTGCAAAAGCATTACATCATGGAACCTTTGTCTGGGCTGATCCTCAAAATACTGATTTCCAAACCCAGTCTGAGAATCAATTTTTAATCCGTGCAGCAGGTGGGGTTGGTATTGGGACCAATCAAACAGTGGGAACAACGCTTACGGTGTCCCGAAATTCAACGACAGGTGATTTAATTCGATTTGTAAATTTATCAGGATCTAACTCCGTTGTGTTCTCTCCGAAAGGTCAGGCTATTTTTGGTGGGACAGCAACGTCTCCCTCTTTGAATTTAACGGTTTACGGTCGAATGACGATTGGAACCACTCAACCTAGAGGGGCTCTTACTATTGAAAATACTCCTAAACTAGCCAATATTGTGAATGTAATCGGAAACGAAGGAATTTCTTCTCCGTCTTTTGTTGTAAACGTCACTGGGAACGTGGGTATTGGTCTTTATCCTGATTTAAAATTAATCGCGTCTTCTGCTGCTGCAAAGGGCGGTTATGTTCAAATTTCCAGCGGAAATATTCAAGCAACCGTTTTTCAGTTTCCTGATGGTCAGCAGATTTCAACAGCGCCTCCGAATTATGTGTGGCAGTACAAACGCTCAACTCCTAATATCTTTTTTGTTTCAGGTAACGTGGGTATTGGAACTACACGTCCAATCAGTATGTTGACCCTGTCGAATGCTGGAGGAAAAGCCTTTAGTACACCGATTGATCCGTCTATCGGTTTTGATTTAAACGGAATCACATATTTTAATATCGGGGTGTCTCGTTTCTTCCCTAACGCATTTAGAATTACTACGGGGAATGCTATCGGAAAAGGCATTTTATCCGTTTCAGCCAATATGATAGGTATTAATACGGATTTTCCTAAAGCTCCGTTACATGTGAACGGAAAAATGCTTTTATCGGATAAATTAATCCTGGCAACAAGCAATACATCCTACGCGGCCAATATCGGAGGGCGGACTTTCGCAAACAGAGTCTTTTTAAATGGTGCCATTATATCTCCAGGGGGTACGCCGTTTCAGGTGTTAACGTCTCCGTCCCGAATCTATTTCGATACGACTTTAGATCCTGTAGCCAATCTCTACAGTTTCGTAGGTATTGGGATGACGAATCCAAAAGCAGAGGTGTCGGTTGCGGGTACGATTAATATTTCAGCGTCCGATGGTCCGTCTTTGTATACAAATCGATTCCAGGTTAATAACAGCCTGTTTTTAAATCTTTTAAAATTTAGAGATAAGCTTGGACAGGATCAATCTACATTATTTGTAAATAATAGAAGTCTGTTTATCAGTGGTACAACATTGCGTTCTATTTCTGATGTGTTTTCAAGAGGAAATGGTGCTGGCGGATATCTAACCTTATGGTCTGTTCAACCCGGTGTTCCTACCTTTACCTTTATCGTAGAATCCCGCATTAAATGGACACAGCCAACCTCTGCAAATGTGGGTAAAATTACAACAACGGGGAACGTCAGCATTGCGAGATCTGTTGTGGATCCTGCTACATCTTTTAAATATACAAACACCTTTGGTCTTGGAACAAATACGGAACTTACACCGTTTGTAGATATTGCGTCTGCTATTTCACATAACGGATTATTGCCAAGTTCACGTGCTCACAATGGGGCTTCTACCTCTTTGACGTTTACAAAATGGGCAACATTGGCTCCGGCTGCAAGAGATTTTACTGCAAAAGGTCTTCATATTAAGTTGACACAGCCTTCGGGTGTGGCGTTTTCAAAAAATGGAACAGCCCTGGGTATGGATGTGGATGTTACCAACGTGGCGTTTCAGGACGTTGGGGATAGAGGATATAAATATGCAGCTTTATTTTTAACAGGCACAACGCATAACGTGGGTATCAATACAACGCCCAATGCGGAGCTTGATGTAAAAGGAACCGTTTCTGCTAACTTCTTTGTTATTTCAAAACAACTTTCTATTACAACTATTAACGTTGTGAATACCATGTTTATTGATACCAACAAACTGGTAGGTGTAGGTACAACAAAAGCAAGAGCAGCCCTTGAAGTGTTAGGTGCCGTTAAGTCTGATACCTTTAAAACCCGATCAACAGATGCCGGTGCGTTTTTTGCCAATAATGCCAACGTTGTTGTTACTAAGAATCAGGTTGGATTGGGTACAAAAACTCCAGTAGCACAGTTTGAATTAAATAAAACGTTTGCAGGTTTGGCCAATTCCCCGTTTACCTTTCATAACATTGTTGTCACATTGAATACGACCGGGGTGGTACAACCAGTATCTGGGATGTCAATTAATATGGGATCTTACTCGGATAGCCGATTTGTCAGTACTCCTAACTTTTTGGGAGATCTCAGCGGGGCTGCTTCACTTGCAAAAGGGTTGAGCGTGGATTTAACCACTTTAAACCTTGCCAGTGCGAATGTATTGACTGGTGTTTCGGTTTTGGTTCCAACGAATAATCCGACAAAAGGTCTGGCCGCTCTTTTTCAGGGAGGTTTTGTGGGGATCGGAACCTCAACCCCGGCGTATCCTCTGGATGTAGCCGGAAGTATTTATGCTACAAACGCCCCTATCGGAAAACTGCTTTCCCAGCAGGAATCCGCATCCTTTAATTATTTAACGGTATCTTCAACGCCTTTTCCTTCCATGACAACCTTTAATATGGTTGTTAACGGACCCGTTGTCATGAATTCTTTAAAAGTTATCCAATTGTTTCAAAATCGATTGGTTGTAAATCAACCGTTACAGTTATCCAATCGCAGATTATCTGTGATAAACACTATGGTTGCTTCCAATGTGTCTTCTAATACAGGTGTTGCTAAAGACTTTCAAAATACGCTGGCTTTAAAATCAGCTTACGGAAAATTTATATCTGGAGTTGGAATCGGTACGACAGCTCCTGCACAGGGACTGACAGTCAGTACGGTTGTGTCTGCAAACTTTGTTCAGGCAACAACTAATTTCCAGGTTCAGTCTGTATCCATAAATAATCAGGTTCTTGTTGCCAATGCCTTGATGGGAATTGGAACCATGACACCTCAAACAGCTTTGGATCATGTGCGGAATCCTTACAGTGTATCGGGTGTTCCTGTGTTGTTTGATCCAGCTGATACCAGAACCTGGAATGGTGCGATTGTTCAATCAAAAACGGCGGCTCTAAATTCTGCTGCTGGGTTTGGTATGGTTCCAAATGCAGAATCCGGTCAGGCTATTTCGTCTGGATTTTTGGCATTAAGAAGTGCCACTTCACCGACAGGATCCCATTTGGTATTTATTACAGATCCGGCAACTGGTGTTCCTGCTGAAAGAATGCGGTTATCCGACAATGGGTTTGTGGGTATTGGACGCACGAATCCTTTAAGTATTTTACATGTCAGTGGCAATATCAAAGTAAGACAGAATGTTAATTTGCTCATTACACCTCTTGTGGTAAAACAGATTTCCGGTATCAGTGGTCTGAATTTTTCAACAACAGTGAATATTCCTGTTACAACAAACTTTATGCAGAATGTAACGGTTGAAAAAACAATCAAATTAAAACCGTCTGTAAATGTTGTACCAACTTCTTCCTCTGAAATAGCTGTTTTTGTTAATGCGGCGAATAAAAATCTGTACCTGTCTGCTCTTTTATCCAATGGAGATATTGTTTCAGGAAATCTGGGTGTAACGGTTTCGGCGTCAACCCGCTCGTTAGCAGTATTTAACTCTAAGCATAGAATCGAAGATACAAAATGGGTGAAATGGGCTACGTCCAATGTTGGTTCTGTGCCTTATGCTGTACTTCGAGTATCGTCTGTGAATGCTCAAACTGTTCCATCTGGTCATATTACGGTGAAGGTAGATTCCTTAATTCCTACGGCATCGGGTCTCACATCTGTATCTGCCAAGAGAATTAATGCAACTTTCCTTAATAGAACAGCGGGTTCAAACTCTGTATTTACAGGTATGGATGTTTCTTTCCCTGGTGGATCTATCACTAAAAATGAAACTGCTGTTGGATTAAAAGTTGCGGTTAGTGACACCTTAAAGGCCTCCAGTTTCACGCCTTCCGGGGTTGCGGTGAACGGTATAAAATATTCGGCATTGTTTTTCTCCGGTGCAGAGGCTTCTGGTAACGTTGGAATAGTAACATCCTCTAACTCTGGAAATTTCATTCCTAGCGCAAATTTACACCTTGTCAGCAAAGTTGCCGGTCAGCCGATTTTTGCAGCTGATACATTTAACGGTATTTCTACCTCAAATGCCTTAACAATAGATTCAGTCGGTCGGGTTGGACTAGGTGGTTCATCATCAAGTCAATTATTTGTTAAGGCCTTTAATGCGTCTTCTGCAGATTCTGTGTTTGGAATAGAAAATAAAGATGGCACGTCTGTGTTATTGGCTAAAAATGATGGGTTGATTGGTTTGGGTACGACAACTCCAAAAGCTCAATTAGATATTAACGGTGAGATGCGAGTTCCTCTCGCTGGAATTGCCACGTTACAGCCAAAAATATTGGAAGTCAGTAAAGACAATGGTGGACTTGTTGTAACAAGCGAAGGTCTTGTTGGTATTGGAACAAGCACCCCGCAAGCCCAGATGGATGTGTTAAAAACCTTTACGGCCAATACTCAGTTAACAAAAGATTATAGCGCTGAAAAAATTCGTTTGGTTAATAATGCGGGTGTGGATGTTTTGAAAAATGTACAGGGTGTGGCCTTGATTGTTACAGCAAATAAAGCAGTAACACTTGGCAGTAGTGATGGCCTTACAGGTGTGAGTGTAACAGGTCTGAAAGTTGACCTGACAACAGCGGCTTTAACAACCGCTAACAGTAAAGTTGTGGGTGTGTTTAGTGATGTCACTGGCGCAACCGCTTCCCGTAACCCGTTAATTATGATGGGGGGACGGATTGGGATTGGAACCAGTCAGCCAACGGCTCTGCTTGATGTTGCCAATGGAACAATTAAGGCTCGGAATATGTACGCATCGGTAACCTTGAATATTGGATCAGCCACCTTTAACCGTGTGGTTGTTAAAGGTAATATGCCATCTATTGGTGATTTAAAAGTTGGACAAAGTGTGGGTGTAAAAACATTAATATTAGGTGGAGATGTAAGTTCAAAAATTACCCGAAAAGGGAACGCAGCCAATATATTTACAGGCAACGGTCTTATTGCCAAAGTAGGCACAATGAATTGGGTAGAGGTGAATAAAGGTGTGGCAAGTGCAACACGCAACCTGGCGGTATCCGGTAATATCTATATTAGTCGTGATTTAAAAGTAAGCGACAATATAGCCGTCAATCAGATTAATGCCTTAAGTGGTGGACTCATCACTGTGAGTGTAAACCGTCTGGTTATGCCAAAAGTAGGCCGTGTATCTGGTGACATCCGAAGCCTGACCCTGGGGGTTAGCGGTGGCATCCCAACTCCAAGTCAAAAAAGTGGTTTTGGTGTGATGTATGTGAACAGCAGCAGTAAGGATCTGTTATATGGAACGGGCGCTGCAACTCTTAATATTAGTGCAGGAACCAAAGGTCAAAAAGGAACAGTGGCCTACTATGACAGTGCTGGTAAATTAAATGGAAACTCGATGTTAAGTGTGAGCATGAATGTTCGTAATTTAGGTATTACAAAACTTAGTCTAATTGCCAGTTTAAATGCGGGTGCAAATGGCGGGGTTCAGGTAGCAACCGCTGGTGTTGGTGTAGATAGTTTAATTCCAAATAGCTTAACGACAAGTAAAGGTGAACGAATCCGGATGGATTTTGGTGTAAGAACAACCCCGGCTACCAGCGTATTTAAGGGGTTAACTGTAACATTAAACGGACAATTCAACAGCACCGTAACAGATACAGCTCAGGGTATTAAAGTAGATCTAAGACGGCTTGTTGCAGACAGCCAGGATGGAAATGGAATAACAAAAAAAGGTACAAAATACGCTGCAATATTTAGAAGTGGAACCGATTCAACCGGTAACGTGGGTATTTTTGTAAGCGGCAATATGAGAACTTACAGACCAAGTGCCGACTTGCATGTGGTGAATAACGTAAACATTAGTGGATTAAAACAAGGTGCATTTCGTGTAGATGCTTTTGACAGCAGCGTAACAACCAACGGTGTGTTTTTGGTAACCGGAAACAGCCGTGTAAGCGTAGGTGGTGCGATGAAGCCTGTATCCAGACTGGAAATTAAAGGTAAAACTACAGACAGCACTGCAAGTGCATTGCAAATCACTAACAGTAACAGCGACAGTATTTTGTTTGTAAGAAATGACAAACGGATCGGTATTGGAACCAGTAGCCCTAGTGCAACTTTGAATGTTGTTGGAACCATACAAACTCCATTGGCTGGCATTGCCGTATTGCAGCCAACCATATTGGAAGTCAGTAAAGACAACGGTGGGCTTATTGTAACAAGTGAAGGCCTGGTTGGTTTGGGAACAAGTACTCCAAGAGGACAAATGGATATCGTAAAAACGTTTACAAACAGCAGTCAACTAACGAGAGATTTTAGCCTGGAAAGTATACGTATTATCAATAATACCGGTATTAATATTTTGAAAAATGTAGAGGGTGTGTCCCTAACTATCACAGGAAATAAAGCCGTAACATTTGGTAGTAGTGATGGTTCAATAGGTGTTAACATAACTGGCTTGAAAGTGGATACTACCGGTGCTGTTCTAACGACATCATCAGATAAATTATTTGGTATTTTTAGTGATGTTACCTATACCAGTTCTATTGTGACCCGTAACCCATTAATTATGATGGGTGGTCGTGTTGGTATTGGAACCAGTCAACCCAGTGCGATGGTGGATGTGGCTGATGGAACGATTAAAGCTCGGAATATGTTTGCATCGGTGACATTAAATATTGGAACTGCAACGTTTAATCGAGTGGTGGTAAAAGGCAATATGCCGGCTATCGGTGACTTAAAAGTAGGTAAAAGCGTTGCTGCAAAAACGATGATTATTGGTGGCGATATTACAGCAAGAATTACCCGTTCAGGTAGTGGTAGCAGAGAGTTTTATGGTCAATCCATGCTGGCTAAAGTCGCTACAATTAATATGATAAATGTTAATAAAGGTGTGTCCAGTACATCACGTACCCTGTCGGTGTCTGGAAATGCGTATGTACAAGGCGTGTTAAAAGTAGGGACCTACAATGTGGGTGCGACAGTAGTGTCGGCACGATTGGGTGTTTCAACCATCAATGCCTTATCTGGTGGCGTGCTACCTGTTAGTGTTAATACCATTGTAATGAGTAAGATGAAAAGTGTATCTGGCGATATCCGAACATTAACGCTGGGTATTAGCGGAGGTGTTCCAACTCCAAGTCAAAAAAGCGGTTTTGGTGTGACCTATGTAAACAGCAGCAGCCAAGAGCTTCTACATGGGACAGGAACAGTAACCATTAATATGAGTGCGGGATTAAAAGGTCAAAAAGGAACGGTTGCGTACTATGATAGTACAGGTCGATTAAACGGAAGTTCGATGTTGGCTGTAAG
>JACCDG011330954.1_pt1 | contig 65261 bp, 131 predicted proteins | sample 7442471 | NCBI WGS metagenome assembly JACCDG01 (sample SAMN15323444, study PRJNA562643) | freshwater metagenome | isolation source: river surface water | place: USA:Blue River Watershed | collected 2017-08-17 | reverse complement strand
TTAGAAAATGATTGTATCATTAAATTACATAAAGGCAGAAAAAAAATTATAAAAACTATCAATAAGACTAAACATAATTTACCTAAAAGATTCATTTTAAAATAAAAAACCAAAAAAAATCAAATATCATGGAAAAAATAATAACAAAAGTAGAAGATAGCTTCGGAACAAAACTATATGAAGGTGACATTGTAGAATACTATGATTGGTGTCATGCTACAGGAGAAAGGTATGTAGAAGAAGGCGTTTATAATGAAGAATGTAGTCGAAATGAACCATACGGTGAATTTATTGCTGAAAGATTACCAATTGGATTTAGAGAAAGAGCATTATCTAATGGATTTAACTGTATACACGAGTTTAGATTTAAAGAAGGTATAGAATTTTTTAAGCCTAAGATTGGTATAGTTAAATGGAATGATGAATACCTAACTTATGAACCTATAATTGAATCTGATGGTCATTTTTCATTTTTTCAATTAGTTAAAAGACCAAATGACGGTCAGGGTACTGCTTCTTATTGCAAAAAGATAGGTAATGTATTAGATAATCCTGAGTTATTAAATTTAATAAAATAAAACATGAATGTAATATTTGAAATATGTGATTGGAGAGATTATAATCCTTTAGATGGAGAATATAATCCTAAAGGCTATACACAAGAACCTATTTATCTTGAAAATTTTAATTGCAGATTGAATGAAGTTATAACTCCATTCCTGCAAAGCTATAAATATTTAGTTATTGGATTTAACCCCATATATCAGGTAGTTAAAATGATTCCCCATTGTAATTTTAGTAGAGAAGTATTTAAAGAACAATATAAAAAATAAATAAAATGCACGAATTACGAGAATTAACAAAACAAGATATAAAAAAACTTAATGGAGGTCATCACTTAACTGTTGGTTCAATAAAAGAATTTATAAATAGGCATAACCTTCCCGATGATGCACCCGTTGTAATTCAAAGAGTTCAAGATTATTACTACGAAAATTGTCATTGGGGCGTATACCTTAAAGAAGGCGAACAGGCTCATAGTCTTAAAAGTTTCAATGAAGATTTAAAGAATGGTGAATATTCTGATATAAAAAAGTATCCACACCTTATAGGTGAAACATTTGAGCCACATTCTGAAAAAGACATAAAAGATGCCATGTGTCAATATACTCCCGCATGGTCTTGTGTTAGGTATAATGATGATACTGATATATTATTTATTGATTTACACTATTAATATAATAATATATGGCAAAATGTGATAAGTGTGATGGCAATGGACAAAAAGATAATCCGAAATATTGGAACGCAAAGTCAAAATATCAAACTGATTGGTATTTAATTTACGACCCAATTATTAAATGCAACTATTGTAAAGGAACAGGGTATGTTATAAAAGATATAAAAGATGCTATAAATATATTGAAAGTATGGAAAAATAATCCTAAAGGGATAACAGATAAAGAATTTAAACAGGCAGTTGAGATACTTGAAAAAATATTTGATAAATAATACACATAATGCAATATGAAAAACATAAAAATAATAATTAATAATCTCCTTTGTTATATTGGATTACATTCTTGGACTTTTATCAGTAAAGAAGTACCCATTAGTAAAAAAGATATATCTTATGGTATTAAAACTAATGTCATTGGTCAGGAAAATACGTATAAGTATGAATGTAAAAATTGTGAACATTATAGAATAAAAATTAAAGGATATACTTATTTAGGTGATTACGAAAAATGGCAAAAGAAATTGAATTAACAAGAGGATTTAAAGCCATAGTCGATGATGAGGATTATGAGCGAGTGAGTATCTTTAAATGGCACTCTAATGAAACCAAAAACGGTTTAAAATATGCGAGAAGAACTATTGTGTTTCCTAGATTAAATGGAAAGCAGCCCCAAATAAAACAATACCTGCATAGATATATACTAGATAATTTCGATAAAAGCATTATGATTGATTTTAAAGATGATAATCCCTTAAATTGTCAAAAGGATAATTTAATCATATCGAATGATGCCTGTAAAACCTATAACATAGTTCCTAGAAAAAGAACAATGGCAAAAGGAGTTAGAAAAAAGTATAATAAATGGCACTCACGAATATTCGATGGTGAAAAGGATATTTTTATTGGAACATTTGATACTGAGAAAGAAGCAGCAGATGCCTATAATAAGAAAAATTTAGAAATACAGCAACAGCGTGGAGCTATTTTCGGTCAAAACACCATATATAGTAAGTAATGAAAAAATACCTTAAAATTAGCTTTGATTTATTATATACGGTTATAGAGATACTAATTGCTATATTCTCATAATAACCTCAACAATAATCATAAATATGTTAAAATATATTATTATTAACAAAATTTTTATAAATAAAATCATCATAATACATTTATAGCACAAGTGAACTGCATCTAGCCTAAAGGCGTATATGCTTCTTGCTTCATAGCCCCAACCAATGTTGGCAACTCCACAAGCTCTTTGGTGCGTACCGCCCCTGACTTTTTTATCGCAAAATTGCGAATATTTATTGCTGCGTTTACATCTCTTTGAACTACTTCTCCGCACTTACATAGCCACTCACGTTGGCTAAGGTCTAGTTCTTTATTAATATAACCACATTTAGCATGAAGTTTACTGCTTGGGTCAAACCTATCAATCTCAATATAGTTTTTACCTCTCCAATTTGATTTATATTTAATAAATTGAGTAAACGTACCCCAGCCAGCATCATTAATTGATTGTGCTAGTTTATGGTTTTTTACCATGTTTGAAACAGCTAAATCTTCTAAACATATTGTATCGTAATTCTTGGTTATCAAATTACTCTCTTTATGTAGAAAATGCTTTCTTTGATTAGCCACTTTCTCATGAGCTAATGCAATTTTTTTTAATGCTTTCTTACTATTAATACTACCCTTCTTCTTTCTTGCTTGTCTTTTTTGTAAAATCTTTATTCTATTTAATCCTTCTTTTAGGTATTTAGGTGATTCTATTTCATTTCCATCACTCAAAACTGCAAATGTTTTAATTCCTAAATCTATACCTACTGATGTTTCAAGTTTTATCTTTTTTAACTTTGGTACTTCTTTTAAATCTTCAACTAAAATAGATGCAAAATACTTTCCTGTTGACGTTCTACTTATAGTTACACTTCTTTGTTGTCCTATTAATTCACGATGCAAGGTTATTTTTATTCCTGTCTTTAATTTTGGAATATATAGTTTATTGTTTTTTACAGAAAAACGCTGAGGGCAACTGAAACTTTGAATACTATCTTTTTTACTTCTAAATTTAGGCTTTCCTATGTTTTGAAATTTATTCTCATTAATTAATAATCCTTTTGATAATATTGATGTAATATAGTTATTCTTTTTCTTTGCAATACTTCCATCTTTCAATCTCCTAAAGTAATTCAAATACGAACCATCTAAATTCATTAATGCAACCTGTAAGCTTTGGCTATTTATCTCTTTTAACCACTCACACTCTTTTTTTAATTCCTTTAACTGAACCTGTAAATCATATCTCGAAAGATTTATGTGTGCGTTATTATATGCCGTTTTCTTTGTTTCTAATGCCAAATTATAAACAAAACGAACACTACCAATATGTTTATCTAAAACAACTTGCTGCTCTTTGTTTGGATATAATCTGTATTTGAACGCTTTTAGCATAGTGTAAATTTAACGTTTTTATTTAATTATTAAAAATAAAATAAGAAATATTTTTGCTTTAATTATAATACCATAAAAAGATAGGTTATTTATTGCTTGTGTTTTTAAAATACATTATTTTAACACATATTAACATTTTTAATTTGGTTAAATAACCTCAATAGTTGTATATTTGTTTAATAAATCGGTCAGGTTTTTTAAATTCAATTTTAAAAGTAAAATTCATGGGAAAAATAAATATAAATATTATTGATGCAGGTGTTATAGCCATAATACCATATTCTGAGGTAAAATTCAGATTTATAAGTAATCATTACGATGAGCATCTTATTGGTAGCTGCATATACAATAATGAATTATGTGAGTTTAAAACTATTTCAGGCGAATATAATGAAGAAACTAATACTTGGACTGATTCAGTATGTAAAATATACAAACTATCCCGTCAAGACAAATTAAGATGGTTATTTAAGCAATGGCTATTTGAAAAGTGTGTTGGATACCATTGGAGTTATTCTGATAAAAAAGATGTAAAAAGCTTCTACTATCGTAATCCACAATGGTTATATAAATTTCTATTTGATTGGTACTACAAAAAAGGAAAAAATTTAACTGAATAAACTAAAAAAAACTTATCATGAAACGAAAAACTATATTAGTTGAAATTACTCATAAGTATACTCAAAATCCAAATAGACCTAGACCGAAATGGTGGGATAATTTTATTGGTCAAACATTTAGATGTTACGATGATTGTGATGGTTGGTGGACATTATCTAAATCAGGATTGAAAAAACTTGAAAAGTTAAAAGGCGGTAGAAGCTATAGTGCTATTATAAATAAAGATTGTGGCAAGATAGTTAATATTAAAACACCTAAAAAACAATTTGAAAAATTAGTATTCGATTACACTTATTGCTCAGAACCCGAAGCTTGGGATTGGGATATACCTTTTGAGTATGAATCAAAAGAAAAATTCATATTTGATGTTTTAGAAAATCCTTTGATTTTAAATCAATTAGGTATAACAGTCTGTCAGTATCAGGTAGATGATAAAACAATATTTGAGGAAGATTATATGAAGGATTTAGATAAATGTGTTTTAACAATTGAAGAATGGTTTTCTAAAAATAAACATATTGTAAATGAGCTTGGAAAATAACACTAATAGAAAACTTTTATTTAATAATCTTGATGAATATCAGGATGAAGTTGAACGCCTTGAAGAAATAATTAAAAATCAGTCAATACTAATTCAACAATTATCTAAAAAAGAACCCAAATTAAGAGAGAGCAAACTTATTCCGATAATTGGAGCTACTAGTCATATTCATAAAACATTTCCTAGATTTAATTCACCTGAATATTTACACTATATTAAAAACAACCCTGTATTTCATGATATAGATATTAATGAAGGAGATTTTGAAAAAAGAATGGGAGATTTAGGATTAGCTAAAAGTATCGGTAAAACATTTACAAATCTTCATATTAATTTAGAATCTATTTTAGGTAATAAAGAAAAGGCTACGGAAAAACCTATTAAAGAATTGTTACTGATGCAAACTAAAGGGCAAACATTAACTAAAGAAGAAAAAGAACGTTGTATTAAACACGCTGAATCGGTAAGATTAAAAAAAAATAAAAAAAAATAAAATGGAAACAAATTCAAAAGAAACAACGGAAATAAAAAATAAAATAGGTGAATTTATACACGAATCATTTTGTGTAGATGGAAAAACTGATTTTTTTAAACTAACAAATCCTACTGATGATATGGGTGAGGGAACAATTTATAAAATTAAAGATAAAAAAAGAGGGACTTTCTTCGTTGGTATTTTTAGAGATAATAATAAAACGGTATAAATAATAACTATTATAAAAAAAACCATGAAAAAATTAGATAAAAAAGAGATTATTAAGTTAGCTAAATTGGCACTAAAAACAGATATATCAGTTAATAATATACCTGACTCATGTTATCGTGATTTTGTTATTGAAGCTTTAGTATCTATGTACGAAAATGGATATAATTATTGTGCTGCTAATTTTTTTAAAATTCAAGCCGATGATATTGAATTTATAAAAAAACTTATAGTTATAGAACTAACTAAAGATTACAGCCTTGAATCTTCTATAGAGCAAGTAAATAATAGTATAATTAAAATAGATTCAGTTTCAAATGAAATAAACATAACTTATGATAATGGTGTGAAGGATAAATACTCTATATTATTTCCTATGACATTAATACAAATGCCAATAAAATAAATAACCTCAATAATACAAATCATGAAAAACATCCTTAAAAACAAACAGTATCAATTTTTAGCACTATTAGTAACAATTATTTTAGTAAGTTCATTTGTGGTGAATAAAACCAAACGAGTAACTTATATTTCAAATGATTTAAAGGTTATTCAAAAACAAATTTTAGATTGGACTAACTTAGGTTACGAGATTGAGTTCGTTATTCCTCAATCAATATCAGAAACAGTTAAATTCGATAGTAGACATGGTTCATCCAATGATGGCTCTTACAAGATGTCAAAAGGAGATATTTTATTAGTAATGAAAAAATAAACAACCTCAACAATACAAATCATGAAAAAAGAAAAATTATTAAAAGCGTTGAAGCATATCAGCGATACATATCTTAACAATAAAGATTATATCAGCGCAGGGCAAATAAACAGAGCAATTGATATTGTAGAGGACTTTGATGGAGAAATACCTGAAGAAAATAAAGAAGAAATTAATTATCTAAAAGAAAATTATTTTGGTAGACCTAAAAAAGAAATTGAAAAATTATTTAGCGGAAATAATAGTGATTATTTTGACAGAAGCAAACAAGGATTCCCAAGTGAGGATGTTTTAAAAAAACAAATTGATGACCATATTTTGTTAGGTGGAGATAAACCTATTTGGTTTGCTGAAAATAAGATTACTCATAATTGGATTAAAAAAACATTTAATCCTTCTGAAATTGAGATAACTAAAGATTGGCAAGATACATTAATACCAAATGAAGCTATGTTTTTTATTAGTAGAGAAGAATGTTTAGATTGGATTAATAAAAACGAATTAAGATTAATGTATGAACCTACTGACCATTTATTTAGTTTATCAGATTAAAACATAACGGTAAAGTTAAACACAGTTAATTAAACTTTTTATATAAGTAATTTAAAAATAAAAATATGAGTTATCAAAATATTGATGGTATTATAACTATAGATGAATATGAAATTAAAACGCATTATATGTTATTTGTAGCCCTTGTGAAAACAAAATGTGGTAAAGTATTTCAAATTCTAAAAACAACACAAGGTTTTCCGATTGGATTTGAAGGTTTTTATATTTCGCCTGAAAAACCATTAAACGATGGAACTGATGAAGTTGCTGTTAGAAAAACAAAACAAGATGTTGTTAACTACCTAAAAAACGAGGGTTGGAAAGATTACGAAAAACTTATCAAAAATAAAAAATATTAGTAAAATAGATAAAATAAACCTCAACAATGAAAATTACAATAGAAGATATTAGGTCAGCGTATACACATACACATATCCATAGTAATGGAATTGACATGGATGCTGTTTTTGAAAAAGGAAGTCAATCAAATGGTTATTATTGCGATATATACAGTTTAGTATACTACTTAATTGAATCTATGTCGGGTTATCCTATTAATTCTCCATTCAGGGTAATTTGCATACATTCTGATGGAGGTATTATGGATTATATGATATTTCACAAGTGGAATGACTATAACATCTTAATTTCAAGAGAAGTTTACCTACAGTCAAATAATATGAATTTTAAATCGGTTCAAGAGTTTTGCGATTGGCTTAATACGCACCACGAAAAGATAACATCAAATACTAAATAAAATATTATGAAAAAAGAAAAACCAAAAAGACAAAAGTTAATTGTAAATAAAGATGGAATAGGACTATTAGAACATTCTAAGCTAGTTTCTATTTTTGCTGAACAGATAGCAATACAAACACTACCTAATAATGATAAATCTCTTATTGATAGCGTTAAAATTGCAGCTTTATTAATGAATATTGGTAAATGCTGTAAAGTATTCCAAAAAGACATAAAAAAACCATCTAAAAAAGGTTTAAAGGTTAAATACCTGTATAATGAAATTGGTTGGGCTTTTCTAACTAAGCATATTTCTTTAAAGGAAAAATTAATTTTAGATACGGTTTATTGGAGTAATGGTATAAAGAGAAATACATTAGGTGATTACAATAATAATATTTTAGATACGGTTGATTCTGAAGATAAAGCTAGTATGCTTGAGTTTATTAAAGATATTTTACCACAAAACTACAACTATCATACAAATGATATAAAATGTGATTCTCCAACATATTATTCAGAACATACTAGAGATGTTATAGAAAATTCTGAAGAAACATTTGTAAGAACCTGTGTTATATCAGCAGAAAAATTAATTTCTTCATTAGAAATAAATAAATTTAAAGAATTATACCACAATAATGATGTTAACGAAGTAATTAGATTAATAGATAATTTAACAAAACGTGAATTTTACAATATAATATCAGAATTACAGTTTGATAAATACGATGCAAAAAGATTAGAAATACAAAAAGCAATTGCTAAACAATGTACAGATACAACTATAGTAAATGCACCTGCGGGTTTCGGTAAGTCATTACTATCTGTATTATGGAATTTATGCAATAGTGATAGAAAAATGATTGTTGTTTGTCCAACAAATGTTATATCAGAATCTACGTATAAAAATATATTAACCGAGTTAAATACACTAGGTATTGGAGATAAGGTTAGTATAGAATTATACTTAACTAACGAAACAAAAAAGACAAATGGAGTAAATAAAGAAAATACAGTTGAATTTAATTCGGATATTATTGTAACAAACATTGATAACTTTTTAAGTCCATCTATTAACAATAATAATGCTAGTAGATTATTCTTTATAAATAAATGTGATGTTGTATTTGATGAATATCATAAATTATTATGCAAACAAGCATTATTTGCTTGTTTCATTAATCTTATGAATACAAGAAATAGATTTACAGATAGTCGAACACTATTAATGAGTGCTACACCGATTAAAATAAATCATCTTTGGGACAATGGATTAAAAAAGACAAAAATACTTCCTAGCGAAAATTCACATTATCCCGCTTCTCATAAAGGAAAATATAAACGAAATACATTCGTAGTAGAAACTATTGATGATATTAAGGTAAAATCTAAATCTAGTAGTGCTATAATCCTAAATAGTATTGAGAACTCTCAAATAATGCACAATAAGATTAATTCGGCTAAATTAGCTCATAGTAAATTTGGGTCTACAGATAAAGAAGCTACTTCCTCATACATTTATAAGAATTTCGATAAAAAAAGCTCTAGGAGCTTAAATAAAGATAATATTACAGCAACTCACGTTATACAGGAATCTCTTGATATATCTTTTGCTAATATTCATGAATCCGTATTATCTCCAAATTCTTCTTGGCAAAGAATGGGTAGATGTAACAGGTTCGGTGATTATGATTCTATTCCCGAAATAAACACCTATAAAATACTAAAAGGTGGTGGAGAGAATAAAATGAAGGATATTTTATATACAAAAGACTTATCTGACAAATGGTTTGATTTTTTGAGTAACTACAACGGTAAAGTTTATGATTTAGATAAATGGTACACTATATACAATGAGTTTAATAAAATAAACGCTAATGAGATTGATAAATATTCTGATTTATGCTTCCATAAGGGTATGCAATATCTTTCAAAGATTTTTCCAATATATTATACTAATTCTAATTCAGAAAAAAGAATGAAAGCGGGTGCTAATAAGTTACGTTCTATTGGAAGTGAGATATTCTTCATTTGTAAGATAAATGGTTCTAATAAATATAGCGATGTTTTTACAGATGTTAACTATTCAAACTTTGAAGATTATAATGAAGATAAAACTACACAAACAAGAATGGTAAAAGCCATGAAGGAAATAATGAAAAGTGGGGATGATAGGTTTGATTATTCTTCTTTAATAAAGAAAGGTATTACAGGTGCTATGAGAAAGGAAGCTATAAATTCAGAAACTCCTTATATCAGATTTGATGTTGTTTATACACCTGAATATGGCATAATAAAAAATGAAACATTAAGTGAAATAAATAAAAATAAAACCAAAAAATAAATATAAACCAAAAAAAAAATCAAAAAAATGGAAACGAAAAAAGTAAAAAACATCTTATTAAGATTAAAATTAAAAGGATACGGAATTGTTAATTATGACGGTAGCGACCAAAAATGGGTATATAATGATACAAAATTAAATACTATGAAAACAATACATAATAATGTTACATACGCTAAAAAGAATTTTTATAAAAATTCAGAAGGAGAAACCGATTATAAAATTAAAATTTCGCATGATTGTTTAAAGCACAGTATCTTTGAGAAAGAGATTCCGTTCCAAAGTCCTAATATATCACATGAAAAACATATTTTATATTCATTCATAGGCTCACCTGCATATATTTTAAGAGGTGGTTTCTTAGAATTTGGTAAAGGTAACTCGGCTTTTAAAAGAAAAGCTCCATTTTTATTAAAAGATGCTGAACAAACTTGCGGTGCTATTAGTACGCTTGAAACTTTTGCAAGAAGTGGTAAGAAAAAAACTGACAATTCTATTGATGATAAAGCAGATAATACATTCTTTAAAAAAGAAACTGTAGGAAATATTGAATACTTTACTGAAGGTAATTTAGATTTAGAACAATTACAGTTTGTGAGTACAGATATTATCTTTGATAGAAATGCTTTTAATGCTGATGAATTTGATTTATTTTCATTCTTCCTAAAAACTAGACTGAAAGATTTTAATTCTAAATTAGGTTGGTATAGTATGGCAAATAGTGTAAACCAAATTCCTGAATATGGTTTTAAATTCAGTAATGACAATATCTTGTCTTTAGTTAAACATTTATTCCAAAGTATCTTGGAATTAAATATTAGAAGAAAAGGTGCTTCAGCAGAAACATTTGAATTTGAATACAAATTAGTTTATATTCCAACTGAAGATACAAAATACAACGAAGATGGTTGGGTTTCTGTTAAATCAATGAATGATATTAATAGCATTAATTTTGAATCAGAAGATTTTTATATTGAAAAGGACGAAACTACAGCAAAAGAGTTACGTAAAGCTATAGAGGAAAATGAAAAAAATGCAGCTCAAAATTCAGCAGATATTAAACAGAAGGCTAAAGATGAAAAGCAATCAAAGATTGATAAAAAATCTAAAAAAGAAGAAAAATCTCCTATAGTTTCAGAACCATTATTAAACTAAAAAAAATAATATGCAAAAATTTATAATTTTAGAATTTACAAATGCGGGATTCTTTAAAAAAAATAAAGGGACTAAGGATTTTGTATTTGACAGGAAAGGTAAAGTTAATCGTAAACGTAAACGTATAGATTTACAATGTTATAAAGAGCCTATTACTGTTTACCAAATTTCAAATGTAATTCATGTGCTTTTTGGTGAACGACCAACGCCATCTCTTAAAGAGGTGGCTTTTGGTAAAATAGATTATTATTTCGATAAAGCTATGCAATCTTACCTACGTATTAATTCTTACACTAGATTTAATAAAAACCTTAATAGTGATGAGTATATTAGTGAGTTTATGCAAACTAAAAAGGTTGTAAATGATGCTTGGAGTACAGTTGACTTTGTTTATTGGGAGCGTATCAGAAAAACATTAGGAGAAGAATTATATGATGAGTTTAAATCTTTATTGTCCGACTTGTTTGAAGTTTCTGATATTACCAAGACATATACCTTCATGGAATTAAGAGAAAAGATATTATCAGGAAATATGATGAGTAAAGCCATTAAATTAGAGTTGTTTTTTGAAAAACTTATTCTTAATAAGAAAACTCCATTATCTGTTTATTTTAAATTTATGAATTGGGATAGTGTTAGAAAAACATTAGATGAAGAATTATATAATGAGTTTAAATCTTTAATGTCCGATATATTTGAGGTTTCTGATATTACTGAAAAATATACTTTTATGCAATTAAGAGAACAGGTAATATCAAGGAATATGATGGATGAAGGTACTAAATTAGATTTATTTTTTGATAAACTTAAACTTAATAAAAAATCTGCATTAGTTGCTTATTTTAAAAGTGATGCACGTAAAAGTGAAATAAATAAAGCTTCTGATATTAAAGTAACTGTTAATATGGGTACTGAAAAAATAACTAAGCTTAGTGGCGATATTATTGTTCCCGTTACTGATGAAGATATTATTAAAATAAATAACCATAAAGGTTTTGCTACTATACTTGACGGTGGCTTAGTATTCATTAAAGGCATATTTACAGAAAATAGATTACCAAACCTAGAAACATATAGAAAAGTTTCTGATATAAGTGTAGAAACGTATTAATTTAATTAAAAAAACATCGAAAATGAGAATAAAAATAAATTTTTCAGCCAATACATCTGTTGTTCCTAATAATAATAGAGTTGTTTTAGAGTATTTACATAGATGCTTAGGTCGAGATAATGAATATCATGACAAAAGAAGTGAATATAGCGTATCCCATTTATACGGTGGTGAACTATGTAAAGACAATACTAAGAATCTAAATTATCCAAATGGAGGTTATTTTACAATTTCTTCTCAGGATAAAGATTTTATTAATAGTTTTCTATTAGGATTAATAAATAACCCAATCCTTACTAGCGGAATGATGTTTAGTAAAATAGACCATATAAAAGAATCCTTCTTAGATGGATGGAATCACTTTTGTTCTTTATCTCCATTCATTATAAAAAACAATAATGGTATAGACAATTATAGTTTTATGACATTAGATGGAGAATATAAAAGAATTGAAGGTAAATGGCAACTAATAAACAACAAGGATTACAATTTTCAGGATGTAGTTAAAAATTATTTAATTAAAAAACTAAGTAAAATTAATAGTAATATTGATTTATCTGATTTCAATGTAAAAATTGATGAGTTGGATAAAAACGGAATTAAACATAATAAACATAAAGTGAAAAAGGTTTATGTTAATAACGTATTGAACTTCGCTAATCAATGCCAAATTAGTATTTACTGTAATAAAAAAACTGCTGAACTTATTTACAATCTAGGTATTGGTCAATCTACAGGTGCAGGGTTTGGAACTATTTATAAAACTGAAAATAACAGTATTTATAGAAGTAAAAAAGTAAAATTAGAAAATAAAAAAGAGGAATTAATAAGCGAGTTAGTTTAAATTAACCTGATTTTTATTTATAATAAAACGCTGTAATTTATCTTATTTTACAGCGTTTGTTCTTTGATATATTGTTAGTTATATTATTCTGAAATGGAATTACAACTCAAACAACATTACCAACGATTGACCTATAATTGTTAGTTATATTATTCTGAAATGGAATTACAACAAATGAGTATGTACATTGAAAGAAAACCCTATTGTTAGTTATATTATTCTGAAATGGAATTACAACATTGGCAACATTAAAGCTCTCTTCAATATTATTGTTAGTTATATTATTCTGAAATGGAATTACAACAAAGACATAGAAACAATTAAATCTACTATTATTGTTAGTTATATTATTCTGAAATGGAATTACAACTTAGAATATGATGCTAATTTAAAAGCTTTTATTGTTAGTTATATTATTCTGAAATGGAATTACAACCCAATTTTTTTATTAAATCCCCCTAAAGTAATTGTTAGTTATATTATCCTGTAAGGGAATTACAACGACAAATGCCGAGTATATTACAGCATAGATATTGTTATTTATATTATTCTGTAAGGGAATTACAATTCGATTTTATCCTTCAAAAATCTATAGCGAATTGTTAGTTATATTATTCTGTAATGGAATTACAACAAGAAGTAAAAAAGAAAGTTGATACTCTTTATTTTTAGTTTATTATTCTGAAAGGGAATTATAATGATACTCTTTGAGCCGTTTCGCAACACACAATTGTTAGTTATATTATTCCTAAAGGAATTACAAATACACAGTTTAATTATTCCTATACCCCTTTATTGTTAGTTATATTATTCTGAAATGGAATTACAACTCATAATGCCTTGAATTGTCTTGCTTCTTTATTGTTAGTTATATCATTCTGAAATGGAATTACAACTTAAATCCTCGTACAGTTGATGCTAAACCTATTTTTAGTTATATTATTCTGAAAGGGAATTACAACAAGAATAAACAAATGATAGATATTACAATTTTTAATTATATTACTCTTTAATGGAATTACAACTATTTACCGCTTCCCACTATTACTGCATCAATTGTTAGTTATATTATTCTGTAAGGGAATTAAAACTGAACCTAACAACAAATTTGATAAAAACTGATTGTTAGTTATATTATTCTGAAAGGGAATTACAATGAAATATTTAATCATTCTACTATAGCTGTAGTTGTTAGTTACATTATTCTGAAATGGAATTAAAACACACCATCATTCGGACATTTTCGCTATCGAATTGTTATTTATATTATTCTGTAAGGGAATTACAACTCGATTTGCTGATATTTATACATGATAATTATTATTAGTTATATTATTCTAAAAAGGAATTACAACAAAGCTTTTAATGTAATTGGAGGAACTATTATTGTTAGTTATATTATTCTGAAAGGGAATTAAAACATCATAACAGAGTTTATAGGATTGTATTAAATTGTTATTTATATCATTCTGTAATGGAATTAAAACGACCAATAAAATAACTCTCTGCTTGTTAATATTATTAGTTACATTATTCCGAAATGGAATTACAACATCGCATCATTTTGTGTGCTTGTGATTTTTATTATTAGTTATATTATTCTGTAAGGGAATTAAAATTAAAGCTTTGATATAGGCTCTATTCTTATAATTTTTAGTTATATTATTCTGTAAGGGAATTAAAACAATATAGAAAACTGTAGTCAACAAACTCCTATTGTTAGTTATATCATTCTAAATGGAATTACAACGGCACTATAAAACTATCAAAGTTCATAGCTATTATTATTTATATAATTCTGAAAGGGAATTACAACAACCGAATGAGATATAGTAGCGTACTACAATTATTAGTTATATTGTTCTAAAATAGAATCAAAACGGCAAATTGCATTTTCAAATACTTTGTGCCATTGTTAGTTATATCATTCTAAAATGGAATTACAACGGACTATGATTTATCAGGTGCTGCAACATAATTGAGTTATATAATTCTTAAATGGAATTTAAATAGTGGAAAAAGAAATCTACTTAAAGCGTTATTATTAGTTATATTATACGATAAGAGAATTAAAAAGATGTATGGAAAGATAAATCAGAAGAATAAATTATTAGTTATACTATTCCTAAATGGAATTAATATTCAGCACCACAAAAACCAAATAATTACAAGTTTTAACATATATTAACATATTTAATTTGGATAAATAACCTCAACAGTTGTATATTTGGTGAAGTAATCGGTCAGGTATCTAAATTAATCAAAAAACGCTACAATCAAAAAAAGAATTAAACAATTTAATTAAATAACAATATGGAAAATAAAACACACTACTACCTTATATGTAACGATATTAAGAAAGGTAAACAAATACCTGTAAGAAATATCGAAGAAGAAAATTATAGATATTTAATTAAAAGATGGAAAGACTCCCTCCAACCCTGCTCAATTACAGATGCAGAGTTGGATAAAGTTATATCACAAGTATATCCTTTTAAAGATAGATTTCATTTTTATAACAATCCAATTCCAATAGATATTACTGATATTGTTGATGAGTTGGACTATTCATCAGGTGAGCCAAATCCAATTATTTACTTCAAACAACCAAAATCAGATGAAACTAATAAATGTTCGTGCCTTAAATGTTCACCGATTGAATTTCCTAATATTAGATTTAACGTATGTTCTATTTGTGGAAACAAACGTTGTCCACACGCATCATACCATGAATATAATTGTACTAATTCAAATGATGTAGGACAATTAGGTAGCGTTTATGGTAAACAAATTGATAGTTAAATTGATTATAACTTAATAGCTTTAAATATATTATCAAATATAGAACCAAAATTAACATAAAAAGAAGAAGCTTTTTTTATTTCGGGATTTATAGAATGTGTAAAGTATTTTCAGGATAAAAAATGTACTTCGATAGAGTTCGCTGATTGGATTAGTGAAAATTACTTTGTTAGTTCATCAGGATTATACCATCATAACAATTGGAATGGTGATATGGACACACTTATAAATTATACTACAAAAGAATTATACGAAATATTTTTAAAAGAAAAAAACATATAATGAAAACAGCAATAGACATAGTTATAGAAACATTAACTGCATTAAAAGATGAAGCTTTTAACGAAGCTAAATCGTCAAGATTAAATAATAAAGAAAATGCTATATCAGATGCTATTTATACAGCATATTCAATAGCTATAAAAGAAGCTAGTAAACTAAAAGAAACTGAAAAGCAACAGATTATTGATGCTGTTGATAAAACCATGTGGGATTGGAAAATATATCTTAGAGAAGGTAAAGATTTAACAATTGATAACGGAGAGCATTATTATAAAGATAAATTTGTAAATAATATATAAATGGAAAATGAACTTTTAAATGCTTTAATAGAAGCTGCACAATGGGAAAACCAAATGACAGAATATGAAAGAACTAAAATAACATATTTTGAAGCAAGAGATATGGTTATTAAACGTATATATAAAAAGTATGAAAATATTTTAAATAATATTAAGGAAATAAAAAAATGAAAATAAAAGTATTAAAAAGCCCATTAGACAAAGGTGAATCTTGGGAATCAAGAAGCAAAAGAGAAATTGAAATATCAATAGCTAAAGATAAAAGATTTATAAAGTCAAAAGTTTATTTAGGTATTCATAAAAAAGTATGGAAAACAGAAGTTATTGTTGAAGATTTTTTTCTAAATACTGAAGATGCTATTAGAATAGGCAAAGAGTTAATTAAAAAAGCAGAAAAGATTGACAGTAAATATTATAAATAATTTAAAATAAAAAAATGACAACATTAGAAAAAATACAAGAATTATCGGAAGCTGTTAAACCTCATATTGGTACTATGAGAACTTCATTAAGCGTATTAGGAAAGGGACATTATACTATTAATGTTAATGGACAACACGTTATATGCTATTCAGACAAAGAATTAGATAAATCATTAGAAAGTATGCTTATGATTTTAAAAGCAATAGAAAAAAAAGATGAATTAAAAGAATCTTAAAAATTTATATTATGAGAAAATTAGCATCAATACAAAGAGTAACAGATATTAGAGAAATACCAAACGCTGACAATATTGTTTGTTGTACAGTTTTAGGTTGGCAGGTAGTTTGCCTGAAGGAAGAAGTTAAAGTGGGTGATTTAGTCATCTATGTGGAAGTAGACTCAATTATACCTGATATTGAGGTATTTGAGTACCTGAGAAAAATAACTGATAATACCATGCGTATTAGAACCCGAAGAATGAGAGCGCAGGTGAGTCAAGGTATTGTATTTCCTATTTCTCTTATTGAGCATTTTGGTTTACGTGCTGAAGATATGGAAATTGGAATGGATGTTACAAATGCTATTGGTATAACTAAATACGAAGTAGCACTACCTGCTGAATTATTAGGTCAAGCTAGGGGATATATGCCACAGGGTATTCCTAAATCAGATATTACACGAGTTCAAACCATGCAAGAGGTTTTAAATAAGTATAAGGGAACTTTGTGCTATGAGTCTGAAAAATTAGATGGAGAATCTATTACCATGTATTTAATTGATGAACAAGATGGTGTTTGCTCTAAAGTTGTAGATTTTATTGAATCAGATGATTCTATACATTGGAAAATGGCTAAGAAGCTAAACATAAAAGAAAAGTTTATGAAATTAGGCTATAATATATCAATGCAGGGCGAAATTATTGGTGAGGGTATAAAAGGTAATAAATATAAAATTAAAGGTCAGAAGGTACTATTCTATAATGCTTTCAATATTAATTCTCATAAATACCTAAACTATAAAGAATTTATTAATTTATGTAAGGAATTAGAACTAGAACACGTACCAATTATAAGTGATAATTTTGTTTTAATAGATAATATTGAGGAATTAGTTAACCGTTCTAATGGACGTTCTTTATTATACGATACAAAGCGTGAAGGTATTGTTGTTACTCCACTTGAAGAAATTAACGATATGATTGGTAGGATTATATTTAAGGTAATTTCGCCTGAATTTTTACTTAAACATGGCGAATAATTATGAATTTAATTAAATAAATTAAAATAAAAATAACGACAATAAATAAAAAAATAGTTTTACTACTTGAAAAAATATGCAGAATAACCTCTGAGCGTAAATTTCTTGACGGATGTAGGATGACCTATAACAATAAAAAATAATTTTATTAACAACACTTGCTTATTTAAAATAATTATCACACATTTGTAGCACAATTAAAATAACGGTCAGGTTTTTACAACAATAAATTTATATTTATGAAGATTGAATTAATGGATATTTCTAAAGCAAATAATGTTTATGATTTGCTAGTTAGTATTGGCGGAGCTGAAGAATCAGAAAGAAGCAGTTTTATATATCACCATTGTACTGATAAATATGGCTGTGATGAATGGCGTTTTTGTGGTAAACTTGGATTTGGCGGAAAATACAGAAGCAGAACAAATACGGTTGATTGCTACAGAGAAGATGAAACCCCTTCACGTATTGAGTTAATAAAAGAATTAAATTTTGAATTAAATAAAATAAAATGAAAAAACAAATTAGACAAGGTGTATTTGAAACAAATAGTTCTAGTACACATAGCATTTGCATAGCTAAAGATGCAGAATTAACAATTCCAAAATCATTACATTTTGAATTTGGGGAATTTGGATGGGAAATTGATACATTAAAATCTCTTAGTGAAAAAGCAAGCTACCTTTACACGGGTCTGATTGCAAATAAACGAAAAGAAGATTCTGATAATATCATTCAGATTTTGAAAGATAAAGGAATTGAAGTAACAGTAGAAGAACCTATTTACGAAAATAATAGCTATACAAACTCAGAAGGTAAATTAGTTGAGTATGTATCAGGTACAAACACAGGTTATGTTGACCACTCTAATAGAATGACACCTTTTTTAAATGCAATTTGTGGAGATGAAGGTAAATTAATGAGATATTTATTTTCGGATTTAAGTTTCGTTCTCACAAGTAATGATAATGGTGGAGATGACGTAAGCATAAATGTTTCTTACCCTAATGATAATTACTATAAAGGAAATTAATGGAACAAATCGCAAAATATAAAAATGGAGATTACGACTTTACCATATATTCCGATGGAACTTTGGTGAGAGAAACGAATGTTGAAAATCCAAAAGTTGCTCATCCATCAAGCATTGATGTGAAAATCACGGATTATTGCGATATGGGTTGCACTTATTGCCATGAGAGTTCAACTACAAAAGGTGTTCACGCTGACTTAAATGAGTTACTTAAAGTTATTGCTGAATTACCTAGTGGAGTTGAACTTGCTATTGGTGGTGGAAATCCATTATCACATCCTGACCTTATAGAATTTTTGAAGGCTTTAAAGGTAAAAGGTATTATTTCAAACATTACTATTAATCAAGGGCATCTTAAAACATATCAAAGCATGATTAGCTACCTGATTAAAGATGAACTTGTAAAAGGTGTTGGAATATCAATTACAAATAATAATTTTAGCTATATAAAACCTCTTTTAGAAATTACAGACAATATTGTTTATCATTTGATTGCAGGTGTTAATAAAGTTGAAGTAGTTGAAAGTTTGATTGAACTTGGTAAATGTAAAATTCTTGTTCTAGGCTATAAATTATTTGGTTTTGGAATAAAATACCATAGTAAAGAAGTTGATAACGAATTAAAAAAATGGTATAAACACTTACCTAACTTTATAGGTAAATGTACATTATCATTCGATAATCTTGCAATAGAACAATTGAAAGTAAAAAGATTATTTACTCACGAAGGATGGAATAAGTTTTATATGGGTGATGACTTTTGCTTTACAATGTATATTGATGCTGTAAAACAAGAATATGCTCCAACTAGCAGAAGTAATAAAAGAAAATCATTTAAAGAATATTCATTAACTGATTATTTCATTCAGGAACGTAATAAATTATCTTAATATTATTAAATAACATGGAACAAAATACAAGCACAATGCCACCCGCTAAATTTACAGCTAATGATGCTATCATTAGAATGATAAAATCAATTAATACAGATGATTTAAAATCATTCTATACTGTAGCTGAAAAATATAAAGAAACTCTTGCCAAGAGCGGTAATTATTATTATCAGATACAAAGATTAATTAGTGAAAAACCATTAAAATTAGTTCAACTTGATAGCTTGTCAAATGATATTAAAAAGCTTATTAATACAAGTTTAATTACAGAAGATAATGTTTTTCTTAATGATATTATCAAAACATTAATTGATGAGCTTATTATAGAGTGGAAAAATGCAGAAGCTTTTAGATTTCATAATTTGCCTGTTAGAAATAAGATTTTATTTCATGGTGCTACAGGAAATGGAAAAACTACTGTAGCAAGACATATAGCTAAGTTAACAGAACTTCCTTTTATTGAGATAAATTCAGATGTGATGATTGATAGCCATCTAGGTAATACAGCACTTAATATAAATAAAATATTCAATCAGATAACTATGCCATGCGTTTTGTTTTGGGATGAAATTGATTCTATTGGTAAAAAAAGAGGGATTGGAAATGATAGTGCAGCAGCACATGAAAATGATAGAATGGTAAATTCTATACTTATAAATATGGACAAGTTAAGCAAGGATGTTATATTTATTGGAGCAACAAATAGATTTAATGTTTTAGATAGTGCTTTCCTTAGAAGGTTTGATGTTGAATTTGAATTATCTCAGCCTACAGATATTGAAAAGAATAGTTTTACTAATCAGATGATAGATTATTATAAGCTACCAAAAGAAGTAATTACACAGGAAGAACAAAATAATCTTAGTCAATTACAAAGCTATTCCAATATAAAGATGACTTTAATGAATCATGCCCGTAAGTATATATTAAACAACATTATTAATAAACAAATAGCTTAATTTAAGTAATATGGATACGAAATCGTTTTTAATGGGATATTTTTATGCAGCATTTCAGCTACATAATCTTTTTATGAAAGAACAAGAAAAATACTCGGCTGACTTTTGGTTTAGTCAGATGCACTTATATACAGTAAGTGGCGGTAAATTAATTATCGGAATTAATCGTGGTATTTGTCCTATAGGTGGAAACGTTCCTTTTGCTTTTAGTAATACCGATAGAAGTGCATTTGATGTTGTAAAACATTGGACTACTCCTGAAATATGGGAACATATATGTAAAAATCATGATGAATATGGAGGTGAAACTAGAATGTATTTGCATGAAATTGTACATATTATTGATTATTTCGGAGGTCTTGATTTAAAGAAAATGGAAACAGAAGTTTTAATTTCTAAATAATTATTATGAATATACTTATTAACTATGTTTTAAAGAATGATATTAGGTTTCATTATAAAACATATAGCTTAGGAGAAATAGAGCAGGGCATAGACAAACTATTCGACCATTGGAACTATACTATTATAGCTAAAAGAATATTTACAGGTTTAAAGGATAAAAATGGTAAAAATATTTTTGAAGGTGATATTTTAAACCACGTTCCAAAGTTTGAAACATTATATGAGGTAAAATGGTTAGTTGGAGGTTTTTATATTTGTCCTATAGGTGAAAATTATGGCGAGTATTTTAGTTCGGGATTTGCAGGATATGACGAAGAAACAAAACAATGTAATTCAATTGAAGTAGTAGGTAATATATACGAAAACAATAAATAACTTAAAACATGACAAATTACGATGTAGTCAAAAAACTAATAGGTAATATAAGACCTATTGGAGATTCAAATGAAGATGCTAAAAGATTAGAAAATTTAAAAGAGATGTGCAAATTAATGGATGAAATTCATTCTGCCATTGATGCTGTTTCTTATGATTATAAAGATGACAAAAAAGGCTCAGTTGCAGCTTGTTGTAAATATGCAAATGATTTTTTAGATAAATTAGGTATTAAAGAATAGAAAAAAAATGAATAATAAAATTAAGTCAAAAATATTCGCATCCTACATAGGAGCAAAAGTTGAATTATGTCAATCGAGATTTTCTGAAGATTCTGAAGATAGAGTATTTACATTATTTGGAGTTACTAAAGATGATTGGTTCATGGTTGAAGAAAGTAAATTAGTATATCATTTCAATGATTCAAATAATGATTCATTATTATTAACCTCATTATTAAATGTAAGTGATGAGGATGCTATTAAATGTGCTGAATTAGGAGGTTTTGTTAATTTCTCTAATGTTGGATTTACTAATAATGGCTATTGGGTTGGATGGAATGAAATTAACAAAAATAAATTTATTAATTATATAGATTTAACACTTCCTGAGATTGATTTTTTACGCTCAAAAGGATACGCATTACCATATATGGATTACTCTGTAGAAGATTTAGTTAAAGAAGGTGTCTATAAATTAAAATAATAAATATGAAAACAACATATAGATACCTAATTAACGATAAAGTAATGCAAGGTGGTGAGATGCCTTTAGAATCCAATTTTAAAAGTACTACTAATTATATAGGTTCTTTTGAAGATTGGCAATCATCATTAACTGAATTAGTTTGTGATAAAGATTTCAATATGAAATTAGGAGCGTGGCTAGTAAAATCTTATAATGCTTTTACTGAACGTCCTATAGATATAACCTCAGTAACAACCGTTAAAGAAATATGTCAATACTGCAATAATGAACCTTTAAATGGCGAGTGCCATGAGGTATGCGAGTATAAATCAAAAGTTTATTTTAAAGAGGTTGATAAAAGGTTTTATAGCAAAGAATCAATGAAAGCAGCTTTTAATTTTGTTGAAAATGCTATACGTTATAATCCGACTGAGAATAATACCTTAAAAATATTACACCCTAACACTATGATATTTACCTTACAAGATAAACAATGTAGTTTTAAATTAAAAAACGGCTTGATAACTTATGATGGGGATTTGGATGAATCTGCAAAAATATTATTCAACAAAGTGTGTGAATTATTTAATAAGGAGTCTGATAATGAAAGTCAGGAAACATTATTAGCAGAATTAGCAGAGTGTATAATAGCTAATAAAAATGGACTTTGTAGTACACATACTATATTAAGTAAATTCAAAATAACCCGAAAATAACATGGATAAGCTATTTGATATTGAACCAACATATCCTGATAAATTTTGCAGGACTTGTGAACATAGAGAAAGGCATCAATGTGGCTCAAAAGTAATTCAGTATTGTGCTATTATTAAAAGTAACCGTACAGATAATGGTAAATTAAAGATTAAATGCAAAACACCTGCTTGTTTTCAGTATAAAGAAGAATTAAATAATAAATAAATTATGTCAGAACAGTATAATAAAGTAAAAGAAGATAAATCAATTAAGCGTTTATTAGTATGTTATTACACAGGAGTTATTTCTAAAAATCCAAATGGAGATATGGGGATAGGTGCTGTAGTTTATGATACATTAGGACATCCATTAGAAAGAAATAAACATGGAGAAGTACAACAAGAGCCTAATACTCTATGGAAGGTTTTATATGAGTATAATGAATTTTATCCATATAGCTTTAGTGGATTCAAAACAACAACTAATAATGTTGCTGAATATCTTGCATTTATAAAAGTATGCGAATTTCTTACAGAATCAGCACCAAAAGATATGCAAGTATATATTTTAGGAGATTCTCAATTTATCAGAAATCAGATGCTAGGTTATTGGAGTATAAAAGAAGGTGCTTACTACGAATGTGCTATCAAAGCAGAGCAATTATATGATAATTTACCTCAAAAAAGTAAACATATTGTTTGGATTCCAAAGGAATTAAATAGTATTGCTTATGAATTAAGTAGAAAGAGATAGATTTAATTATAATATTTAGAGTAAAATAATGGAAATGGTAATTAAAAAGCGTGGTGGCGATAACGGTAAAAGAAAACCTATTATTGATGAGTTTAATAATAAATGGTGTGCTTGTACTAAACCTAAATTAACATCACCTTATCACGGAAAAGGACAAGCATCATGTCTTAAATGTGGATGCGCTTGGTATCATTAAAAAATACAATCAATTAAAATAAATAAAATGGAAACAGTTAAAACCGAAACAATCACATGGGCTGACTTAAAAGAAGCAGCAAACAAAATGAGTGAAGAACAGTTAAATACTCCTGTTTATCTAGCACAAGATGATGAATATTGGATTAAGATAAATGAAGTTGTATTAGTTGAGGAAGATATTTATGTAAATAATGATGATAATGATGATGCAGGTACTTTAAAGGAATTGCAAGAGCTTCATGAAGATGAATTTGTATTAGAAAATTATAAATTAATGGCTGAAAAAGGCACTCCATTTTTATCCATAACTACAGAATATGAGTTTGAAGCATTAGAATTAAATAAAAACCCTGAATAGAATGAATAGGCTTTTAATAAATATGAAGAATAAAGTTGATATTATTAATGGAGCTATCGACCAATGTAAAAGACTTATGAATAATGAAACTATTGAATTAAACGGGCTTCATAAATTAAAAGTAACTAGAGGTAATGTATCTGATACTGATATACAAAACCGAATTAATGAATTGCAGGTAGAAAAAAAAGAATTATTAATCAGAATTGATAGATTTAATTAAAATGGAATCATATTATATAAGTTTATATTGCACTATAACAAAAAAATATATTGCATCTTATTACACAAGAATACCTCCAAATAAAGGTGATTTTATTATTCTTGAATATATAAGTGAAAATAATAAAGGAGTTAAATTTGAAGTAAAAGAAAGAGTACTTACTCCACATTCAAATAATTCATGTATTTATAATGTTAAGGGTTATTTAATAACCATGAAAGATGATGAGATTAATTAATCACTAAAAAACATATTTAAAATGAAAAAGAAAGTAAATTGGATTAAGGTAACAACTAGACTTCCCGAAAAAGAAGGGTACTATAAGGTTAAATTTCAAGATGGAACTACAGACCAACTGCCATTTAGGATTCGTCCAAATAAAAACATTTGTGGTTTTATGACTGAAGGAAATGTAATTGCTTGGAAATAATAAATAAAAATATAATAAAAATGGAAACTAAAATAAAAGTTACTCAGGAACATAAATTAACTGATTTAGAATATAAAAATTTAGAATTTTTAATGGCTAAACTTAATATGTATTTAGGCAAAAGATATTCTATAATCCCTAATCATCTTCATGATTTAGCTCACATTGGCATTTATGATAATGATGGTAAAATGATTAAACAGACAAATGCACTTGATATTAAAGAAGCAGTTGAATTATTAACAAAATAAAAATGGAATTTAAACATACTTGTAATTGTGGTAAAAAATTTATGTATGCTGAAACAGGTAGTAATAAACAATATGATGATGATTTTAAACTAATTGATAATTTAATTCATTTTGTAAATTCATGTGAGTGTATGCAAACAAAAAAAAAGAAAACAGAAAAAATAATGGAAAAGAAAATAAAACCATTTTATGTTTATAATGTACGTAAAATATTAAATGAAATGAATAAAGGTGATATTAGCTTCTCTAAAATGGTTGAGCTAATGAATGAAACCTCTTTCAATTTTAATAAAGAAAATAATAAAATAGAAAAGCCTTATCCTGCTTTAATAGACATAAATGATATTGATAATTCTAATAAAGAGTTATTGACTGTATGGGATAGAACAAGGAGCGTTAAATATAATGGTGATGAATTATTAATGAATACATATTCATGCTCTAACTGTAAAGAAACTTATCATTTTGAACAAGTTAAACATGATTTCTGTCCTTTCTGCGGAACTAAATATAAATATATTATTGATGTATCTATTTAATAAACTATAATTATGAATAACAAAGAATTTTTAAAATATTATCCATTAGAATTAAGCCTTCCTACAACGGAAGCTAAAGCACTACGGAAAGTTATTAAAAAAGCTAACGAGAGCCATGTTTTAGATGTAAGAGAGGAATTAGGTGTAAAAGTTGGTAATTTACAATATTATAATTTCTACATAACCTGTCCTATGACAACATTCGCTAGTGCTTATTTTAATTTTGGATTACTGTATTGCAAACACGTTTTACCAATTTGGAAAGATAGATTTGCTAGACGTGCTAAAAAAAGAGTATCTAAAACAGATAATAAATCACAATGCGATTCTAAAAAAAAATTAGTAGATTTTTTAATAAAAAAAATAGATAAAAAAAATATTTGTAGCCTTAGTGACCCATACGATAGAAGTCAACTTCAGGGTATTAATTCTTAAAAATCAATTCATAATGGAAACAAATAAATTAAACGGATTTAATAACGGTAGAGATACAACAGATGGAATTGGAGGTCAACCACCTTTTTATTTTTTAGAACCTATTAAATACCCTTACGCTAAATTAAAAATAGTTGAAGGAATACTATGTGTAGAAGTTAATACTAAAAATATTCCTGAAAAAGAAAATAAGCATTTAATAAGATTCCCTCATAAAGAATTACCTGATGTATTTGAACGAAGATTATTTGAATGGCAAAAAAATAATAGGACATATAAGTTTGCTAATTGGCAAGATTCGGTTAACATTCAGAAATATTTAGGAATATTTGGTTATGATAAAGAAAAAGAATATTTAAAATCAATTGAAGAAGGCATAGATGTTTCTGATATTATAGAAGTTAAAGAAACTAAAGTTGATTATACTAATAATCCTTCAGGTAATTCGGGTAAATTTTATCTACTAGATATGGTTTATTTTAAAGAGCCTAAAATATGTGATTGTGGACGTGGAGATATATGTACAGATTGTGGATTAACAAAACCAACCCCTGAAACTCAGGATAGTATGATTAATGAAATAATTGAAATAGCATATTCAGAACTAGAATCTTCTTTAATGAATCAAGAAATAAAAAGGCTATTCACTATAACTAGAAATAAATAATTAATGAAAACACCTCTTGAAGAACTATTAGATTGGATTAAAATAAGACTATCTGCTGAATCTAAACTTGGAGCATCAGATGAAGTTATTAAAGCTTTATTATCAGTTAAATATAAAATTGAATTGCTTAATATTAATTCTAATATTTCTATAGATAACGATAAGAGTATTTATATAGGAACTCCTGCAAAAGTAAATAGTTCTAAAGAATATGATAAAAGTGATAAAATGACCTTAGATGTAGAAAAAGGAACTATTTCTATACCAAAGTCAGCTTTTAAAATGTCTACTGAACAAAGACTTACCTATTTACTTCATGAATGTGCAGCAAAAGTATCACATGATACTCAAAAATTCAGAAAACAAATTGATTATAAAGCTGAAAACATAAAATACTTTGAAAACTTTCCGTTTGATGAACAAGCTGTTAGAGATTTCTTAAAGTGTAAACAAGAAGGTGGATATTTTAGTAGTCATGATGTTTATAATGATAAACTAATAGATATGTTGAATTATCCTGATGATAGAGGTGGATTTAGAATACTTAATGTTACTGTAGGTAAAGGAACTCATGATAATAAATGTTTTGGAAATAAAAATTATGAAGTTAATGAAAATGAAGTTTATATAACTTACAATACAATGTATAACCTATGTGGTGGAATATACACTTCAGTTATGACAAGAATTAATGGTAAAAATAAAATTATTAATGGATACTGTCATGCACGTTCTTAAAATTAATTATATAAAATAATATTATGGAAAAAGAAAAAACAGCCTTAGAAGCATTAATTGAACAAATGTATAGTACATATAATTGGGAACATACTACTTTTCAAGAAAAAGCAGGAATAGCTAGTTGTATTGGAAAAGCTAAGAATTTACTTAATAAAGAAAAGCAACAAATTATTGATTCGGTTAACGAACATGATAAAAAATGTATCAATATTTGCAACAATATGGTTAAAAAAATTAATCCTAAAATAGATTCTTTATTTGAATATAATGGAGAGGAAGGTTTAAAATACTATAATGAAAAATACGAAAATGAATAAATCAGCTTATGAATATTCTGAATTTCTTATAAATAAATATAATAATTTAAGTAAAGAAAAAACACGATTTATAGATATAAGATATACTGATGAAAAGTATATTTGGATAAATAACTCATTATTATGTGCTATAGAAGATTGTGAAAACACCGTTGATGCTCTTAATAAAGTTTATGTAATAATGTCTAATAGCGATAATTTATATTCAATAACTTCATACTATGAGCAAGTTTTAAGAATTTTAGAAAATAAAAAATATGAAAAATCCTGATAAAAAAGAAAATAAAAGAAAAACATCTTTAAGTAAACTCAGAGATGAATTAACACAAGCAATGAGAACTTCTAACTCTGAAACTAGAAAAGATGTTTATCAATCTATAATTGATAGAATTGAAGCCGAGTATTTAGAAATGGAAAAAAAAGATATTACTGATGCCTATTATTTTGGAGGTTGCGAATTTTCAGAACATAGCACTAAATTAGTAAGAGATTCTAAACTTTATTACAACGAAACATTTATATCGTAAAACATGAAAACACCGCTAGAAGAACTAATTGAGCGTTTAAAAATTGACAAAATAGAATATCCACATTTAGAAAGTGGTATTAATTATACTTTACAGTTAATAGATGGTCTTAATACATTAGATAAAGAAAGAACTCATTTAATTGATATGTGTTCTATTGGTTCTCGAAATCCTGATATTAATCCAAATGAAGTTTATGCAACTAGATATGATTATGTTGAATTAACCAATTGGGAAAATTACGAAAAGGATAATTGGAAAATTGAATATAGATTACATACATATTATGTAATTCACAAATCATCTTGGGAACATAAATATAAAATATATAGAGGTATTAGACGTGATGATGATGTGAATTTTGATACTATTCAACCCGCATGGTTTATTAATTTTAAAAGTGCTGATGAAGCAAAAATATTTTTAGAAGAAAAATTAGGTATAAATAAAAAAGATAAATAAAATGAAAATATCAACTGAAATAAAGGTAAAAATGTTCGCTAAATATTTAGGTAAAAGAACTATAGACAGATTTGGATATAGTATCTAAATACGTAAAAAATGTTAAAAATATTTATTTTTAAGGTATAAAATGTAAATTTAATATAATGCAACTAGTAGAAAGGCACATAATAAAAGATGAGAGGTTTATGGATATTTGCGTAAAAGCAAAGAATCTATATAATCAATCATTATACTATTATAGACAGTCTTTATTTGGTAAAATTCAGTATTTTAAGGAATACGAACTAACAGGATTATTTGCAGAATATAAGGAAGAAAACTATATTAATTTACCTGCTCAAACAAGCCAACAGATAATTAAATTAATGTTCAAAAACATTAAATCATGGCAGAGAGCAAGAAAGGAATATGATAAGAATCCTTCTAAGTTTTTAGGCAGACCTAAATTACCAAAATACAAAAAAGAAACTTCAATCTGTATATTTACAAACCAACAGGTTAAAATAAAAGGTGGCTTTATTGTGTTTCAGAAAATGACAGGATTACCAAGTATTAAAACAAAGCAAAGTAACCTTCAGCAAGTGCGAATTATACCAAAATTGAACCATTGCATTATTGAAGTAGTTTATAATTCAATTGAAAAATCAGTAAAAGAATATAATGGTAAATGGCTGAGTATTGATTTAGGATTAAACAATTTAGCAGCCTGTACCACAAATGATTCTGCTTTTATTATTAATGGTAAAGGATTGAAGTCATTAAATCAAGGCTTTAATAAATCAAGAGCTAAGATAAAAGAGATATTGCCATTATTACCAAAACATACATTAACTAAAACAGGTAATAGAATACAGAAAGGTTCATCAAGAAAGATAAAGGCAATTACCGAAAAAAGAAATAGGCAAGTTAATGACTATATTCACAAAGCAAGTAGATTAATCATTAATATAGCGAAAGAACAAAATGTAACTAAAATAATAGTCGGAAACAATAAAAATTGGAAAAATGAAATAAACATAGGAACAAAAAATAATAATTCATTTTGTAGCATCCCACATGATACTTTGATAGAAAAAATAAAATACAAAGCCCAATTGGAAGGAATCGAAATGATTTGCACTCAGGAAGCATATACAAGCAAATGTTCGGCAATAGATTTAGAACCCATAGAGAAACATGAAAAATACGTTGGTAAAAGAAAAAAACGTGGTTTATTCGTTACAAAAGATGGTAAATTAATAAATGCTGACTGTAACGGAAGTTTAAATATTGCTAGGCTTGGATTAAGTGTAAGCGGTAATGAGATTAATATCTCGGAATCGTTAATGCGTTGCGTGTCGCAACCAAAGAAAGTGAACGTTTTATACCATAAAACTAAACTACTTAAACAATTTAGTAATAAATGACGACATGAGGTAATAGGAAACATTTACGAAGGAATAAAAGAAAATTAAAATGGTAACAAAAGATTTGATAGGTCAAATAATTATAACTAATAGCAAAATGCTAAAAGTTTCTTCATATAATAAAAAATATATTTATGGTTTCAATATTCTTACTGAAGAATTTACATCAATACCTATAACTGAACAATATTTAATTAACCCTGAAGTTTTATTATCTATAATTAAAGAAGAAAATGCTAGATTCAATTATATTAATGCTACTTTTCCTAAAAAGTCAATGATATATAAAGCATCTGTACTAGGAGTATCCGATAGAACATACTATAGGATATTTAGTGGAGAGTTTAAAAAAAGACAAAAGATAACTCCACCTAGTAGCAAATTTAATACTGAAAATAAAAAATAAAAAAAATAATGAAGATAATAGTATCATCACGTACATTTCAAGGAGTTATTGAAATGGCTATCGCAAATAAAACTACTACTTTTGAAATAGTTGGTAAAAATGAAGAAATTGTATTTTATGGAGAAAAACAATATTTCCATAAAGTTGCACCATCATTACATTATAATAACATAAATTATAAGGGAAATTTCAATCCTATAAAATGGTTTCAATTAATGTCTTTTATTAAAGATTTAGAATTACAACCTATAACAATTGAATTTATAGAATACACCAATAATTCTATAAATAAAGAACCCGAATTAACTTTAAGCGAATTTATAAAAAGATTTTAATATGCTACTACCCGAAGATTTAATAAAAGATTACTCAGAACTTAAAGAGTATGGAGATTTAGCCGAATTAATGAAACTTACAGGCGTTATTAGTCATTCTCACATGAGTAAGATTATGAGAGGTAAGATTAATACAACTATTGATAATATATTTAAAATTAAAGATTTCATAAAGGAACGTAAAGAACTCATTGAAAATCTAAACAACAATAATCCCAAATTAGAATTGTAATATGCAAAATAATATAATAAATACTAGTCAATTCTATTTCGACTGCTCTACTAGATATTGTGGCGAAAAATTCAATCAAACTGTTAAAGCTGAAACATACTCTAAAGCTAGATATAAATTTTACAAAAGTAATTTCGATGAAGAAAAATATTCTGAAATGTTTAAATATATTGAAGTAAAAAAGATTAGCAAATGTAAACCTGATGACATAGATGAGATTGATGAAAGAGTTTTAGAGCAATTCAATAGAGTTAAGAAATATAGAGGTATTGATTTTGCTGAAATAGGAATGAAAATTAAAGTTGATAATAAAATAGGTAAAATAGTTGGTGCTAATAATCACGCCAACCTCAACGTTGACTTTGGAGATGGCACACAATACAACTGTCATCCTAATTGGAAAACAACTTATTATGGTGAAAACGATAATATTATAAAAGAATTTTAATTATAAAAGTAAATAAATGTATAATTGGACTAAATTTTATGGTGGAACTATTCCTGAAGGATATGAGGTTATGACTTTCTGCCATTGTGGATTAATGATTAGAAAAATAAAAACAGAAGAACTATTAACAATTGATGAGTTATATAAAGCATCCAAACGATTAAAAAAATTCCACCAAAATGAAAAAAAGTAAAATAATAAATAAAAAATTCCGTAAAGAACTACTAGAAAACGCTTCTAAACTTGGGTTTAAGAAAGGAGCTATATACGAAAGAGATGGAGTAGAATACAAAATAAAAGGTGATTTAGTTATCCGTGAGATGTATATAATTGGTAAAGGCACAGGAATTGATGCTTTAGATTATATTGTTATTAATCATAAAAATAGTAGTGGGTATATTTATGACAGAAAGGTTTGTATGGATAGCTCATACTATATAATGATTTTAAGACAGGTTGGTAATATTGGCGCAAAAGAAATTCATAAAATTGATGACCAACCAAAAGAAGGTTTTAATAGTGAATCGGAAGCCGAAAAACATTTAGAAAAACTTTTTCATGAAGGAAAATATCCGTATGACAATAAATGGAAATATAGCTTCATGATAAGTAAACTTTACAACAATATGAGTTAAATAAAAAAACACTCAATTAGAGAATTTACCTTGATACACATAGGTTTCGTTAATTTTACGTATTAGTAAAATATCTATTTAAATAATTAAATAAGCACTCTCTAAAACACCAATAAAATCAATCATTTTACTTATTTTAACACATTTTAACACATTTTATTTGTAATATAGCTTTTAATGGTTGTATCTTTGATTAAGAAATCGGTCAGGTATTTCAATTTATAAACAATCAAAAATAACACGGTAAGCTATGGAAGCAACTAAAGTTAGTAAAACACACGTATTTAAAGATTCGCAAGGCGAACACGTTGTTACAAATGGTAAATTATTACTAGTAAGATGTACAGAGCAGATTAATAATGATAGACTGTATATAAAAGAAGTAACTAATTTTGGCACAAAACAATCGGGATATATTCCTTTTATCATTGCATATAAAGAAGAACCTATTAATATAGGTGATTCAGTTTTATTTGTACCTAATAATATTGAAAATAAAATATTAAATGTAATTTTTATTGAAGGAGATATAATAACTATTAAATATGATAATGGAAGAATTATTGATGTTCATAAAGACAATTTAATTAAGATATTAGTAAAGCCTGATAATTTATCTAAAAAACATATCCAATCTATCGTTAACGGCAAATTAAGAGATGGAGATGAAGTTTACGTTGAATGTACTGAGGTTAAAATATGGTACAATACTATTAACAGACATACTCCTGAAGGCGATAAGCTACCTGATAGTATAACTGATTAAAAATGAGTTGTAAGAAATTAAAGAAAAAATCAAATAAAAAAAATAAAACCATGATAGCACATTTATTAACACCACTAAGAACAAAAGAAAAAGAAACAATTGCAATTAATGTTGTGATTCCTTTTGAAACATTAGATTTAAGTATTGTTTTAGATAATTCAAATGGAGGTAGACAGGAATGTTTTAGAGATGATATTCGTATCTATTGCAGAAATAGTGAAGGTAGAGTTGATTTAACTAATGAAATATTAGGTGTATCAGCCCAATATGGAACTGATACCTTAAAATTTGTTGAAATTATCAATAAAGTTGCAAAAGCGGATTTAGTTAGAATATCTGCAAATGATTTACCTAAGCGTATACATAGTTTTTTAGAAAAATACGCTGTATTGAATCCAAATAAAGAAGATGAAGATGATAATAAATATACATCTCCTGATGCTCATCAATTAGAAGCTTGTGCCGACTTATTAAAAATTGGCTATATACCTAGTCAATGTTGGTCTGAATGGGGTAGCGGTGGTTATAAAAGTATGTTTAAAGGTCAAGATGGTAGATATGAGCATGATTCATTGGTTAAAGAAGTTTATGCTATTATTAATAAAAAATAAAATAACATGGAAAATACAAATAAAAAAGAAGTTGAAAATTTACTTTATGAAGTAAATAAAACTATTGAAAATCAAAATAAAATTAAACAATTGGATTTAGAAGCCCAATTAGAAGAAAAATATGAACCTTTAATTAAACAGGCGAATGATATTAAAACTGAAATTCAAATTCAAATTGACAGTAAGTATAATAACGAATTATCCGCTATTCTTAAAAGAAAATCAGAACTTAATAAAATGTTAGATAGTTTTAAAATAGAAGAAGCTAAAACATTTTGGTATCCTGAAGGAAGCGTTGTTTATTTATGGAAATATATAGGAAGTTGGAATCGAACATTAGAAAAAACATCCCAAACAGGTATTGTTACTATTTATGATGGCACTCAGGAATTATCTGATACAGTTCATAGAGCTAATAAACCAAAAAAAGGGGATATTATCGTATTGTATCAAAAAAAAGATGGTTCTATTGGTAAAAATTTCGATAAAATAACTGAGTATGGTTGCTTTTGTCATTCTATTTATTGGTACTCTGAAGAACATACGCCACAGAATAACTTAATTATAGAAAAAGAGAAACTAGAACAGGAAGAAGAAGAAGAACAATAAAATTAAAAAATATTATGCTAGTTAATTTAACACCCGATTTACAGGAAATAGAGCGAAGAAAGCAAATTGCTATTGAGCATAAATTTGAATATATACCTCAATCAGACTCATCTTGGTTACAAGAAACAGGTATATACCAAAGTTCATTTCCTTATAATTTTCCTGAAATTGAATTTGAAGAATTTAAAGGTATGTGTAATATTCCCCGTGAGCAATCATACGAAATGTTTAAACCAACATATCATAAAAATTCATACGGTGTAGCTGATTCTATTGAACAAATTAAAGAATACTATAAAGAAGAAATAGAAGATGCTGAAAAAAAATACTTTATTGTATTGACTCCTGTTTTTCAGGAAAAAGAAAATAAAGGAAAAGGTGGTGGTTGGAGATGGCATAAGTGGGGAGAGTATATTGGTAAATTAGATACAAGATGTGAATATCTCGATGACGAAGAATTTGGAGATGATTTTAAGTATGTGATTTGCTTTAGCATCTATTTAGTTTTATAAAAAAACATTTTAAAAAATAATTATGTCTGAAAAAATAAATATTAGCACAAAAAAGATTTGGGAATTTACTACAGATGATACCATCTATATTCCAAAGAAAGTTAAATCGACACAGAACAATCATTTTTTTCTATGTCAATTTGAAAGACTTGTGAATAATACTGTTTATGGTAAAGTACTTGAAATTGATAAGGGTACATCATGGGATGGTGTAAAGGTTGGAGATACCATTTATAATGAATATACAAAATGTTGTTTATTTGGTGCATCTGAAGGCATACATACTCATTTTAATTATTTCAATACTATGGGTTATGCGTTTAAAGATATTGGAGCTGAAGAAACTGAAAGCGTTTCAAAACATCCTTCTTATGGCATGATAGGATTAACAAAACGAAGTTCAAATAAAGGTACTCCTTTATTCGGTAGCAATATACAACATTCACAAACAATTTGTTTAAGCATTAAAAGAGCTGTTAATAAAAGACAATTAAACAATGATTATATTCATGCACAAGAAGAATTAATTGAGGTTGTTTTATCAGGTTCTCAATTTGCTGAATTAATTACATCTTTTGGCATGGGAGATGGTGTACCATGTACAATACGTCATTATAGTGGGCATAATTATCCTGACCCACCGTATGAAAATCCAATGGATATTTTTCAACGTGAGTTTTCAGCTAAAATGAAGAATATTGGAGCGCAATGCGAATCTCTTGTAGAGGATTCACTTAAAATGTTAAAGGAGAAGCAAACTATTAGCAAAGGAGATAGAGATTTTTTAATGAGTGCAATTAATCAGTTAATATCTCAGATTTCTTCAAATACTCCGCATATAAGCCAACAGTTTACAGAAAGCATGGAAAGAACAGTTTCACAGGCTAAAATGGAAATAGAAACATTTGTAAGCAATAGAATTAATTCTTTAGGCATTGATGCAGCTAAAACAAACCCTAATTTGTTTTTATCGGGATTAGGCGGTGAACAAAAAACTATTGAAGAATAAAATTAATAATAACTTAAAAAATAAATATAAAATGATACTAAAAGATTTAATCGAAGAATTAGAAAAACATCCAAAAGATACTATTATCAAAAACGGATTTGGAAACCCAATGTCATGGAGAGGTTCTTATAGTGAATTGGCATTTAAACCCGAAAATAATGTAACTATAGGTTATATGCTTAAAAACGCAAAAAGTGCTTTAGGGAAAACATTTACGGGATATAAGGGTGGTGAATTTGAGATGGGTGAATATACTGACTGTTATTTAGCTGATTACGGTTGTACAGGAGATGCAATAGGAAAGCTTTTATTGAGCTATATGTTAAATGATGTAGTATCTTAAATATTTACTAAAATGAGTAAAATTAGAATCGGAGATTTCATTTATTTAGTAGTACCTATGATTAATTTTCCATATTACTCAGTAGAGCATAAATGTGGGGAAGTTAAAATGGGCGCAGATGGTGAATATATATCTTGGTACGAATAAAATTAAAACTGATGGATATAATAGATATTAAAGTAGGTAATAAAGCTATTAATATAGCTTCAAAAACTAATATTTCTTGGGAAATAACTGAGGATGATATTGAAATAATGATGGGTAATCCTGAAAATTACATATTAATTAAAGATAATAATTTAAATAAAACACAAAACTATACAAAGCCCTACTGTCAATGATTTTAGGGCTTTTTTTAGCAAAATACCAAAATATTAACGTTTCTTTAACATATTTTAACATCTAATATTTTGATTATAGCCTTAAACGGTTGTATATTTGTATCAGGAAATCGGTCAGGTTCTTTTATAAAAAAGGTAAATAACAGAGAAATCAAATTATCATGGGTACACTTATTTTTTTAAATTCTAACAAAAATGATGGGTTTACTTACCGTATGTTTTATTTAGATGATATGGAAAACTATCTTAGAATAAAATCTAATGATAAACTTATTCAGCTTTCATTAAAGCTAAAAAGCGAAAAAAAGCTTAGAAGAATTGGTACTGTTACCAAATCCACTAAAACAATAGATATTAAAAGAAAAAGAGGTAAACACTTACATATAAAATCTAACTCATACGGGTTTAATTATGAAGTTCTAAATAACAAAAAATCATTTGATACAGTTAGATTAAGTGATGAAATTAGTGATTGGAAAATACCATTAGATTTTATCCTGAAAAATGGTAAGTTTCTATACTTCCTTCAACAAGGATTTGAGAAGCAAATATTTGTAACATTAGAGCAAATTGAACCATACCGAGTTAAAAAAGAAGAAAACAGAAGATATTAATATTATGGAAGATTTAAAGGATTTATTCGTGCCATACGAAATTGCTAAAAAACTTAAAGAAGTAGGATATAATCAACAATGTTTAGCCGTATTTCAAACGCAAGAAAGTAATAGACTTATTATTCAAAGCTTTAGTAAATTAGAATTAAATTCAGCTACTCATTTATTATCAGCACCTACATACGAACAAGTAAAACTATGGTTTATTGAAAAATATTTAATATTCATTACTGTTAATTGTCCAAAATGGCTACATGAATTTCAGGGAGAAGTAGAAACCTCAGATGCTTTAGTTAATACTGAAATTTTTCACAATTATAATGAAGCTTTTCAATCAGCTATTAATGCAGCTATACCATTTATTAATAACGATAATAACTAGAAATCATGACGGAATCTCAAAAAAACATCTACATTAATATCCGTGCCGAGCAAATAAAGCATTTTCATGACACTAGAAACGGTCATTTATTCAATAACCCATATTGTATCGAAAAAGCAAAAGAAATAGCTAAGAATCAACTTGAAAATGATTTGGAGAGGGGTCAGCTAAGAATAAGCCTAGAGGATTTATTATTAGAAGATAATGAAACTTGTATCCGAGTTATTAGAAATGAAACAATTAACGCTGTTAAAGAATTAGTATAAAAAATATGCAGGTAGAATTAACAAAAAGAACAATTGTTCGTGAAAGATATAAAGGTGTATTAGAAATAGGTACTCGATTACACTATTACGGAAATAATGAAGCTTTTATAGCTAGACCAATTGAAGGCGAGATTAAAGAAGAAAATGGTATTTTAGTCATATTTTGGGATGATAATCAAAAAACACAGTTAGATAATAGCCATCATTCAAAACAAGTATTAAAAAACTGTAGTTTTATTTTAAAAAAAAATAACTAATGAAATCAAAAAAACACTATTTAACGGAAGCTGTTATAAACGGAAATAATTCATTTGATATTCAAAAGGATAAGGAAATCACAGAAGATGCTTTAAGTGCTATGAAATTATATTCAGATACTAAAAACAACGAGAGTATTTCAATCGAAAAAATTAGTGAGTTAGCTAAAAAATACTACGATGATAAATCATCATCTAAACCAATACGAAATGCCATGATATGCGAAACTAATTTACAAGCTAAAAGAATGGTTATTAATAGCTTTATCCATTTTATAAGAAAAGAATTGAAAAAGGACATCTTAAAATTAAAATAATGACTAATAAATTAAGAAATATAGCCCAAAGCTATTTAGGTATGACTCCTAGAGATAAAGGATGCTCTAATTGGTCAGAAATGCAAGATAAGATGGCTAATGAGATACAGGAATGTATACCAAAAACATTCTTTGCAGTTATTGACATAAATACAGGAATTGTAATGGGTTGTTTTAATAGCTTACAAAAAGCTGAATCAGCTAGTAAAAACATTTTATACACTTACATAACTCAATTAAACATACAATAATGAAATCAATAGAGATATTCAATACTTTTGCTGCACATAAATGTGCGTTAATTAGCTTTAATGATGAAAAAATTGTCTTTACAACCCCTAAAGAGGATATTATCTTCTTTTATCCATCAAGAGATAAAATGACCTTAAACAAGGTTACAGGTAGAGATATAATGAATAATCTTCCTATAGTTAGAACTGAAGTAAACGAAAAGGAGTGGGAAATCAAAGATATTAATCAATTAAACGAAGCCCTTAGAGATAAATTAATTCAATTAAATTAGTATAACCATGAGTAAAAAACTAAATACATTAATGGCTATGATGAGTGTTTCATTAGCTATGTCGAGTATTAACGATAGTAATAGAGGTCAAGTTTATGATGACGGGATGCCTAAACTTTCTGATAAAGAAAAAAAAGAAAGATTAGAGGAATATAACAAAAAAAGATTAGCTCAGGCAGAAATTGAAACTAAGAAGTCTAATGGCTTAAAAGAGTTTACCTATGGCGAACATACTATTTTAGCTCTTAATCAGAAAAATGCCGATAAAAAAGCTAAAAATAATGGTTGGATTTAATCACTAAATAAAAATAAAATGACTACAGCAGAAGAACTTAAAGAGGAAATCTTAGAATTTATAAAAGAAAAAAGAGAAGAAATAACCCTTCAGGCAGATGAAGAATCTTTACCATTTCAAAAAACAATTGCTGATTACGAAACTAATAGCGAAAAGGAATACGCTGAAGATGAATTAGAAAAAGTACTAAATGATAAAAATGATTGCGAAAGCCTTTTAGACAATATCGAAAGTTGGTTAGAAGATAATTCTCAAACATCAACAAATAATCAAAAAAACAAAGCTTAAAATGGGAACAATAACATTAAAAAAATACAAAGGCTCTTACTCTCTATCTGAAGCTAAAGAAGTATCTAAAAAAATCGCAGCAGATATTTTTGAAGTTGAAAAGAAACAAGCTTTAACTCATGCAGAATCAATTCACGGTAATACGTTTACTTATAAATTAGCTAGAGGAACTCGTCCTAATTTAATGAAACTTAAAAACGGTCAAGGAGTTTGCGCTAGTGGAGTAAAAGGTTTCCATATTTTAATGACACCTAAACAATAACATAACTTAAAAAAAATAATACAATATGAAACTAAGCGAAGCAATGTCAATTATTGACAAAAAAGAATCAGGATACATGGTTCATTTTGAGAAACGTATTCGTAATACGTTATCAGCCGAATATTTTCCTGATAAACATGAAAATGAAAATTTAATTAAAAGTGAAGAAGAAGCATGGGTATTAGCTAAAAGATTTGCAAATGCTACTGATGAAACTTATGTTAATATTTATGTCATTGACCATAATTATAGACCTGTATTTGGATACGAAAAACGCAAATTAAAACCACATTAAAATTTAGTTATGCAAATAGATATAGAAAAAGATTTAAAAAAAGGTTTCGTTTTCACAGGAAAATGGTTTACGGGAGTTATCTTGGTAACTGAGGTTAGAGAATTTTCTAATGAACTAGACGTTATGCTTAAAAGCAAAGAAGGAGATGACTACCATTGGTTTGAAACTTGGGATTTACAAGTAGTTAAGTGGGGTTTTGAAAATGGTGATTACTTTGTAAGATAAAAAAATAATATTTTAAAAAATATAACATGAAAAAAGGAATTAATTTTAGCTTACAGTTATTAAGAACTAACCTTAAATACCACGAAGGTGAAATTAAAAGAATTGAAGCTAATTTAAAAAACGCCAAATCATTAACTTCTTATTTTAAGACAGGATTAAAGCAACACAAGAAATTTCATGCTGATTTAACTTTGGCTATAAATACTCTATTAGAAACTAAGTCCGAAGAAAAACATGAAAGTGGTTTTATTGGTAGTCCTAACGTTTTCGTAATTAAAAGACAAAATCCTAAATATAAAATAATTAAAAAAATAAAATAGATGGAAAATAGAGAACCTAAAATGGTTATAAAAACAGGAATGAAAGGTGTTGGCACATCTCATTACATAGAAAATAAGTACAAGGATTTTTTAAAAATTGAAACTCCTAATAAAAACAGGCAAGATGAATCAGTTTTAGAAAAAATTTTAGAAGCTAAAAAGGTTAATGAGAAAATATTATTAAGAACTCATATAAATTATATGAAAAATAAATATAATATGAGTAAAATAAATAAATTACCAAATATTAATATTGTATTATTAATTGATGATATTGGAAAGCAATTAAGCGTTAATAAAAAAGAATTTAACAATAACACATTCAGTAAATTTAATTTAAAAGAAACTGATGTTTATAAATTAATTAAGAAAAATTAAAATGGGATGTCACACTTGGTACAGCGTACCTTATAAAACAGATAAGAGTGAAATTATAAATGCAGCTCAGAAATGGCTAAATGAAGCTAAACATATTTCTATTGGTCATAAAAGGATATATCAATACGCTATTGATAACGAAATAATTGAACCTGTTTTAGAATTGGCTTCTTTTGAATTTGATTGTACCGATAGGGATAATACAAAATGGATTCTTTATAAAGATGCTAATAATTATTTTGTAGAAAAATACAACAAAGAAAATGGCACTAGTATTGAAAACCATAACTATGATTATATTTCTAAATTAGGTATAGAAAGATATGGTGATGAACCTAGAATTAAAGGTTATCCTGAAGAAGTTATTATTCGCTCTTACGAACAAATGGTTGAATTTATGAAAAATGGATATACAGACCAAGAAGGTAAGCATCATGATTTTTATTATAATAAAGATAGAGAACATGAAATTATGAGTAATATAAAAATGTTTTTTGCAAATAACCCTGAAGGAATTATTACTTTCGGATAAATAAAAATTTAAATGGATATACAATATTTTCCTCACTTCATAAGATATAACTATAAAGTTTTAGATAATGAACCAAACGAATTACTAATTGAACTAGGTACTGAATTTAAAAAATACCTTGAAGATAAGTTTAAAAATAATATTGAAAAACTTGATGATATTTGGAATATTGAACCAAAACATATAATTATGATGCAAGTTAACAAAACCCCATTTAGAGTTAACGGATACCATCCTGCATTAATTTTGCACTTTGAGGAGTTTTTTAAAAAAGGAGCTGAAGAAGCTAAAAATGAATTAAATAAATAAAAAAATAACAATCTAAAAAAAACAAACAACATGAATTATTACAATGTATTTTATTGGTTAACTGTGAGTGATGGGGTAAAAGAAGTATTCGATACTTTTAGTCATATTTTTACATTCTTTACAGTTGTAGGATTAATAGTATATCTTATTATCATAGGAGTATCCATTAATATTAGAAGTGAAAACAAAGATGTTAGTGAAAACAAAGATTACAAAGATTCACTAATTTGGAGAAAATTATTTGGCAGATTCTATTTCTTTTGCCAAGTCATTTGTATAATTACATGGCTTGGATATGTATTAACTCCAACTAAAAAGGATTGTTTATTAATTGTAGCAGGTGGTGCAGTCGGTAATTTTATAACAACAGATTCATCTGCAAAATCATTACCTTCAGATGTTACTAGATTCTTACACCTTAGTCTTAATAAAGAAATTGATGATTTAAGTAAAGAAGTAAAATCAGATGTAAGAAAAGAATTAGGTATTCAAACACCAAAAGAAAATCTTCTTGATAAGGTAAAACAATTAAGTAAAGATGAGCTAATTCAATACATTCAAAATGATTCTACTATTAAAATATCAGCAAGTAACTAAAATGAAACTAACATCAGGTCAAAAAATAAATATTTTAGGAATCACTATATGTTTAGTAATAGTAATTTCATTTTCCTATGGAATTGAAAAAAAGAATCGTGAAACAAAAATTATTGAATCATTTATTGGAAATACAATTATTATAGGTAAAGATACTTTAATTGTTACTAATTATAATCATTCTCACAATACATACGACTTATCAAACAGAGTTATTATTGATAAAGAATATGTTATGAAAAACGCAAAATAAATAATACCGTACCAAAAATAAATAATAACAACATGGAATCTAAAAATAGTACTAATGGTAATATCCTTAAAAATGTTACTAAATTAAAGAATAAAATATTTGCCGAAAAGAACAGAAACTTATTTTTAATTGATTATGTTCAACAAACAGAACCTATTGTTGAGATTTTAGAGAAACAAAATACTAATGGTAAGAGAATAAGAATTTACTGTGATTATGTATTAGATGCAGAACTAAATAAAGAATTACTTGATTATTATAAAAATGTATTAGATGATGAAGAAATGTCAACAAAATACCATTATAGTAAGTTTACTCTATCTATTAGTTTGGATATTGACTTTAGAGGTTATCGCTCTCAGGAACAAAAGGATGAAAAAATTAAAAGAACGGTAACAGATATTACCGAATCATTTACTAAAAAACTAGACCAAGCCGTTATAACTAAATTATTTAGATTAAATAAGGATTTAGATGACCATTTAGCTTTTTATAATAGTGATTTTGAGAATTATATTATTGAAAAAATAACCAATATTAATCTTTATGATAAAAAATTACAAAGTAATAAAAGTTACATACAGATTGATAGTGAATATAATGATTTAATAGAGAAAATAAACGCTCTAAGCGTAGATAAGAATGAATTAGAGCAAAAGATAACCGCTATTAAGAGAAAGACTGTTATTGACTCTTTAAATAAGTTAGATTGGAATCTACCATTTAATGACGAGATTATTAAGATACCTGAAAGTATTATTGAAAAAACAAAGAATGTTATTGCTAATTCATATAAATTTGAAGATGATTTAATTCATTAAAAATAATGAGTGATTTAACTGAAAATAAAATAGAAGTTGGTAAATTTTATAAAGTTCCATGTGCAGCAATATATAGAGCTAATGGTGAATTTATTGGCTATGTTCCTGTTATTGGAGAAGCACACAAGGATAAGCAAATAGGAGTTGATTTTTCACATTATCATATTGATGGTAGATTTTCTTCCGAAAATGATTATTACATAACTGATGAATACGGAAAAACTAATGGCGTTATTTCTTTAAAACCTATCGGTGATGTTTTAGCATTTTGTAAGCGAATAGAAATAAAAAGAAGAAAATGTAAAAGATTAACTACAGGAATAAATCCACCTCCAAGTGCAAAAAAATATTGGGATTGGTACAGGACAATGGTTGGTAAAAGTTGTAAAGGAAAAAAATGCCCACATTTAGGTGTAGATATGTTTGAAGAAAATGGAAAATTAGTTTGTCCACTTCATAAATTAATAGGAGATATAAAAACTGAAAAAATAATTTTATAAAATGCAAAAAGAAATACTATACAAAGGCAAAAGATATAATCTCGAAATAATTTTCATAGGTAATTCATATCATGTAAAGATAGATGAAATTGGATTTTTTCCAATTCCTTTTGATTACTTTAACGACATGGATAAATTAAGTTTATTTTTCATAAGTATGATAGAAAATAAAAATCCTTTAAATATTATTGAAAAGTGGAATGGAATCTTATATCCATTATAATATAAACCCTAATTAAAAAAACATGGAAATAAAAAAAGTAACCGCAATGGGAATGGTATTAGATTCTTGCTCATACGAATCATGTACGGCAGAAGTTGGCGTAGGTGATGATTTTGCTACAATATATCACATAGAGTCAAAAGATAAGAATAAAGGTCATGCTACCGAGCTTATTAATAGAATGAGAATACATTATGAAACTCAGGGTAAAGAATTTGCTACAAGCGTTGCATTATCACCTCAAATGAAACATTTAGTTAAAAAATTAAATCTAAAAGAATATGACTGCTAAAATTAACAATACAGAAAAAGAAAATAAAGAATTGGAGTTTACGATAAGAAATATCTTAGGTCTACACTTAAATAACTTTTATCAGGAAAATGGATTATCAGTACCATGCAAAACTAGAACCATTACTGAAGATAAAATTATAACTGCTTTAATGCCATTTATAAATTCTAAAGATGAAGAACTTAAAAAATCTAATGAAGAATTAGAAAGGATTAAAAGTTATTTAAGAATTGGATTAATTGAGCGTGATGATTATATTTCCAAATACAATTTATTAAAATTAAAATCAGATGCTCTTGAAACTAGTATGCACATGATAGCTAATTGGCATTTACCAAGTACGGGTCAGTTTTGGGAAAATGATAAAACTAGACCTATGAGTTACGAAGCTGCTTATGGTAGTCAAGGCGTACAAGCCTATATTAAAACTGTGGCAAATGAAGCATTAATCAAATATTGGGAAAAACCTGAAGATGTAATTCCTAAAAATAATATTGATATTGACTATAAAATAGAGGAACATGAATAAATTTAAAATATATTTAAAATGGTTTCCGATATGTGGAGTTGCTTTTTCTTCATTTGAAGAAGAAATTAAGTTAAAGTCAGGTATATTATATATGATATATCAATTAGTATGTTGCGTTTCTTGGTTTTTAATTTTAGCTTATATAACTAGAAATTATTAATTATGGAAAAGGCAATTATATCTAGTATAGGCGTAATAGGATTTATTTTTATATTATTAATTTTTATTAAAATTATTCTTTGTCATATTGTAATTATAAGAGCTTTTTTTTATGATAAAGAATATGATAAAAAGATACTATTATATTGTATACTTAATTGTTTACCATCTATATTAATTTATTTTATAATAAAATTTACATTTAAAAAAAATAAATGCAATTCAGTTGAAAATTTAAATAATGACATAAATAAAATATTTAATTAACCATGAATACCATAAAAATAAACCAACAACTTAAACGTATAGAAATAAAAGAATTTGAAATTGAAAATCAGATTGTTTTTAACTATTTCGATAATTTACCTGTTACCGAAAGAGATGAAAAGCTTATTCGTGCTATTTATATTGGTGTTTTAGCATTAATGGAAAACCGTATATCTTCATTCCTTTCAAAAGTATCAAATGAATTAGGTACTGAATTAGAAAGTTTAAAGATGATTTTTGATATGAAGAAAGAGCTTTTTTATAAATCTACTATAAAAGGAACATTAGCTGAAGAAGATATTTCGGAATTTTTAAACCAATATTTCTTAGATAGGAAATTAAAAGATAAAGCATACCTGACAGGAAATACAGTAGGTAGTATGAATAAAAACAAAACAGGTGATATTATTTGTGAAATTAATGGTACAAATGACTTAAAGATAGTTATAGAATGTAAGTTCGATAAAAGTATTCGATTAGGTGAAATTCAGAGCAAGGATATTTTTACTCGTAAATCTGATACGGCTTGGAGTCAATTAATAGAAGCACAAGCTAACAGAGAAAGTAAAGTAAGTATAATTGTATTCGATATTTCATTAGTCGAAAACTCTATATTGAAAAACTTTGATAATGTAGGATATATTAATGGAATAGGATTTATAGCTATTGTTAACTCTCAGAATGGAGATTACAGTAATTTAGCTATAGCTTATATGTTAGCAAGGGATATTGCTTTAAATTCAAAAGAAATAGACTTAGATAAGGATGTGCTATCAATGATTGTAAATAGAATTATTAAAGATATTAGTGAAGTACTAACTATAAAATCTTTAGTTATTAGCAATATTGATAACAATAAAGCAATATTGAAACAACTTGAAAAGTCAATGATATTAATGGAATTTAATCAAGAGTATTTAAAACGATTTTTAAATATAGGTACATTAACAAAAAAAGACTTACTTGACTTTTATTCAGGTGAAGATGTAAAAGACAAATATCGTTTAATTGAAAAAGAAATAACTGAACTATAAATAAATTTTAATATAATGTATACATACATAAAAACAAATGAAAATGGTGAAAACCTTGAATGTTTTCTAAGTAATGAAATAAAACCTAGCTATAATCCTACAGCTAAGGAAAGCGAATGTGATAAATACAAAGATAATTATGATAAATGGGAAAAAGAATTACAATTAGTTCCTTTCGCTGATGATAATCATTTAACTTCTGTGTATAAAAAATCTAGTTATGATTATTATGAATTACATAATAAGGGTAATTTCTCAGATGAATTAAAATCATATATACAAGTTGACTGTATTGAAATTAAAGATATGTTTGATGAATCACGAATAGAGTGTGATGAGAAAAATATACCAAAATCATTTAATTTTTTATTTAAAAAAATAGCTTATTTTAAACTTAAACCTATTCAAGAAGAAACAATAGAAAATGAAATTGAATTTATAACCGATTGGACTATTGAACAGGCTGCAACTAAATACGTTCATTCATATCCTGAAAAAAGTAGTTGGAGAGCTTATATACAAGGAGCTAATCATTTAAAAGATGTTTATGAAAGAGAGATTTGTAGATTAAAAGAAGAATTAGAGATTAGGTCACATGAATTACACATGAGTAATGTTAAAATATTAGATAAATCGAGAGAATACAGAAATACTCTTACTAAATTAAAATCTGATAATGATACTTTTGCTATTAATTTTATAAAAGCTGTTATGTATAAAACAGAATGGCGACATTATGATGAAGATGCTTCTAATTGGACTGATGGAGATAATATAATTTCAGTAGAAAAACTTTTAGATTTATATAAAAAAGATTTTGAAAATGGTAAAATTGATTAATGGACTAGCTAAAAACGAAGGTTTATCTATTTGGATATATGATAAAATAGAAGATATTCCTAATTGGGCTAAGGAGTACAAATCTTATGAGTTCATGGGGGATATTAGAATTGACACTCCTTCAGCTACAGAATTTTGGCACTACATGAGGACTAATAATTTAACAAATTGGAGAACAATTTATCAGGATAAAAGAAAAATAAAAAAAACAGAAAATGGGTAAATTAAATTATGTAGGATATACGGAATTAATTACAGCAGATATTGAAGCTTTAAATAAAGCAATGAGTGAATATTCACTCGAAAGAAGGCATATTGTAGAAGTTCTTAATTGGTCTATTGAAGCTTTATATGGAGAAAATACAGATATTGATATTCTTAAAGAAAAATTATCAATTGAACAAAAACAAAACGAGATGTTAGTTTATGAGTGCAATAATTTAAAGCAACAATTAGAAACACTTGTTGTAAATGCTAATAGTTTATATCCCGACAATAGATTCATTGAATGGGCTTGTGACAATTATAGTTGGATAAATGGTATTTGGGTTTCACATTTTACTGACACTTGTAATCCTCCTGAACAAAAAACTACTCAGCAATTAATTGGTTTATATATTAATCTACCTAAAACAACAAATTTAACTTAATATGAAAAATATTCCACAAAAAATATATTTGCAAATCGGTGAAGATGTAAGTGTAAAAGAAAATGATTCTGATTTTAATGACTTAGCAGGTGTTTCTTGGTGCGCTGATAAAATAAATAATACAGATATTGAATATATATTAAAATCAGAAGAAACATTCACTAAGGAACAAATGATTCAATGCTATATAGATGCTGTTAATAATTCAGGTGATACTTTATTAAATGCAAAAAAAATGATTAAAGCAGAAGATTACGTGGAAAATATAATAAAAAAATAATTAATATAAACAAAATGGAATTAAACATAGATGTAAATAATCAGGTAAAAAATATCATAGATGAAGCTATTAATGATTTCAACACTAAATGGTCATCTCATACAGAAAAAGAGCGTGGTGTTCGTGAACATACTATTAAGATTGTTAAGATATTTGAAGAAATACAAGATGCTACAATTGAATCTGAAAAAGCTTATGATAATTACGAGAAAAAAATCAGTAATCTTAATGAGCAAATAGAAGAACTTAAAAACATTATTAATGTCAATCATAATAATCAATTAGATAATGATAAAAACTACATTGGCTCTGTTATGCACTCAGTCAATAAGAAGTTTTTAGATAAATAATACATATTAACATATTTTAACTTTACGTTAAAAACCCAATAAAATTAAGCTTTTTCAGTCAAATAACCCGAATAAATAACATTATTTCGGGTTATTTTTTTTAACAATATATTGCACATTGAATATTTATTACTAAATTTGTATCAGCTACAGAATAATAACGGTCAAAACAATTAAATCAAATGGCAGAGAAATCAAAAAAAGCCTTAGTTGATAAAATCGTCACATACGAAGGTACTGACGGTAAAATACACAAAGGTAAAGAAATCAACTATAGAACAATGAATGGTGGAAAAGATTCGTGTATTGTTATAGAAGAAGGTCAGGCTAAACCTATACGTGGTATGTATACATATTACGATGTAAAACCCTATGGCACTATAAAGGTAGCGGGTGCTAATTTTCCTCTCGTATTAAAAACTAATAGATTAAAATAAAATTATGGCAGAAAATGATAGAATTAAAGAAGTCCGAGATGCTTGGGCTTGGATAAGAAAAAACAATCAATCTATTCCTGATGACATTTTAGATTTAATGAAGGATTCAGCTATTGAAAAAATTGAAGGTGAAAATAACAAACAGCATTTGGATATTTTAATATCATCTCACGATGATTTAAGTAAAAAAGAAGGCATATTATTACCAAGTGGATTAGAATACATAAAGGGGCTTAAACAAGCTAGAAAAATAATATTCGGTGAAGGTATTTAAAAATAATAATTTAAAAAACATATAAAATGAACATATTTACTATAAACTTAATTTTAGATTTAATCTTATTTACAACAATTATCATAATTATTTACCAAAGGCGTAGAGGTAATAAAATTATAAAGGAAATATCTAAAAGAGATATTGAAAGACAAAAAGCACTTGATGATTTTATAAAAGAACGTGAAGAAAGAAATAAAATAATTGATGAATTTATCGAAAAAGCTAATAAGTCAGCATATGAAATATCTAAAAACTTAATACAACTTTCTCAGCAAAAAGAATTACTTATAAATCGCTTAAAAGATTTTGGCGTAACAGATTTTAGTTTCCTAAATACAGAATCAGATAAAGTATAATTTTTAAATAAAAAAACACATGGAAAATCCGTATTGCATACAAAGAGGTAAATTTAAAAACCGTGAAGGAAAACAAGGTATTGATTCATTACTTATTTTTGACTACATGGGCAGTTCTGAATTTGAATTTGGAGCATTACCATCTCGTATGTAGTAAATGTATATCAGCTCATAAATACCATTAAGATGAAAAAAGATACTAAAAATAAAAAATCGGTAAAATCACCTACTGTAGATAATATCTTAAAAAAGAATATATCTACTAAAAACGCATTATTAATAGGCGGTGGTGTATTAACACTTCATTATATGAAGCATTATTTTAATAATAAATTTCCATTTAAAAAAGAAAATGGATTATATATAAGAGTATTAAAAAATAATAATGATAGAAAAGGACTTATTTTCTTAAATAAGAAACAGGCACGAGAGATTAATAATCTACTTATAGCTAAAAAGGCTATTGATAAAGAAATTAAAAAAATTAAGAAATCTAAATAAATAATTTATGAATTTTTTAAAATTAATTAAAGATATTTTTTGGAATCCTTTATCTGTTTGCATATACGTAATGAGTATTTCAATATTTGTTATAACTTATTTCCATTCACCTGTAAATAAATACACGGGAACTATTATAAAGGTTAGTTCATGGGACGGTTCTGCTAAACTTAAAACCAAAAACAAATCAGGTCATGACACTATAATTCATGTTACACCAAATAGACATGAGGAATTTATGGTTAGTCAAATAATTACAGTTTGGACAGGTGGTGATTTATTTGATGGAATTGCAACTACAAAACCACAGCATTAATAAAATTAATATGATAAGTACATTCGCTAAAATATCATCAGAGCAATTATGTAAGATTCTTAATATATCTGATTTAAGAGCGTTACAAACAACTGCTGATTTTCCAAAACCATTATTTAACGAAGGGGAACTATTATTCGATAAAAAAGATGTTGCCAAATACTTTAATTTAGATAATATTGATGAGCCTTTTATAACATTAAAGGAAGCTGCTGATTACGTTGGATTACCTGATTCGAGAATATTATCATTAACAAAAAATGATGAGATACCTAGTTATAGATTAAAGTCAAGTAAAGGAAGTGGTTATTTATTTAGAAAATCAGAGTTAGATTTTTTAAAAGAAATTCAAATAGAAGGAAATACAAATTTTGTAAATTATTTTACGGGTACTGAGGTTACTAGAAAATTATTTAAATATTATATTGAAGGTAACTTTAAAAACCATGCTACAGTACGAGAGTATGACATTTTCATGATGCACTTTTTCGGCAGATGGAGTCTTGAAAAAATATCTGAAGAATTTGACTTAACTCGTGTTAGGGTTAATCAGATTTACCAAAAAACTATTAAAAGAATATATAATAGAGTTAGGATTGAATCTAAATCTAATATTTTAGAATTGGAAAGAAAAATAATTCATCAGGACATTGAAATTAAGTTCCTTAAAGGATTACTAGAGAAAAACAATCCTGAACAATACCAAACTTTAAATTACGATTCTGTTGAAATAAAATCACTAGAAGAAATATATTTATCATTTTTTAAAAAAGATATATATAATGAAGATTTAAGTGTAAGAGCATTAAATTCACTAAAGCATATTAATGTAATTACAATATACAATTTAATTAATTTATTCGGTTCTCATTCTAATGACCAAAACAATTTACATAAACAAAGAAATGTAGGTAAAAAAACTGCCGATGAAATTATTGAATACATTAAAATTAAAGAGTTGGAAATTGAAAAATTAACAGGAATAAGCTGTACAGATTTTATGAATAAAAAATCTGATAATGAAAAGCATATATTCTTATTTAATCAGGTTCATGAAAAAATAAACTCAAATAAATTTCACTTTATCTAAAACATAATAAATAATTATTAATATGGGGGAAATATACAAATTAAGATGTAATATAATGCCTTTAACAATGTTTAAATTCATTAAAACAGATATTAAATCTATAACTTTTGGAGAAGTTTACTTTGTGGATTCAGTTAAAATATACAAGGATTCATTTGAGATTGAATTTAAAGATGATAATGGTAATATAAATATTATCTCAGATTTGAGTGGTATTAGAATAATAAATGGAAATGCAATTAAATCACAAATAAAAACAAATGTTATGAAAAAAAATGAGCCAACATATTTTCGTGTAAGAGTTAAATCTGATGATAGAGTAGTATTAGTATATAAACTATTATTAGGAGGTTATTGTAATGCTCATGACCATTCTACGGTATATAATGAAAATAATTTAGAGTTTCTTGAAGGAAATGATAATAACAAAAATGATTTAACATTAAATAAAAAACGAATTAGCTAAATTATATGTCAACTAATAAAAATAATATTAAACCATTTAGAATAAATATTGATATGGAATTTGAAATTCCTATTACTCCAAACTTTATAAGATTATCTATGGATAATGAAAAATCACTACCTATTGAAAAATTAACTGATAAGCAACTTAAAATATTAGGTGAAGCTTGGACAAATAAATTAATAGAAAGGGCTAGAGAAAAAAGAAAAAACATTTAATAAATAATAAAATGCTTCAAATAGAACAATTAGATTTCTTCTCGTTAAATATAAAAACTAAGCTAACAATGGAGTGTTGTAGCTGTAACAGTTCATTTATAGAACATTACGATATTGATGAAGTAAACGATTACGTAAAAGTAAAAAAAGAATTTGCTAAGAAGGCATTTGAAAAAGGTTGGAGGTATTCTGTATCTAAAGTTCTTATTGGCAAAAAGAATAAAGCTATTAGATGTCATTCTTGCCACGTAAATAGAAATAATAAAACATATTGGGATTAAATAATAATTAAAAAATAAATATCATGCTAAATAACAATAAAAACGGATTATTAATATTCGATAGATTTGAAGTAAAAACGAAAATTAGCACGACCACTTAATACATCTATTTTATTTATATTTCCTACTATAACTTTTATAGGTCAAAAAATAGCAGGTTTAATAACTCATAGGGAGTATTTATGGTGGATAACAATACCATCTTTATTTATTTTATGGTTTATTATAAATTTTAAAATAACAAAAAAATAATTTTATATGAAAACAATTGAATATACGGTTAAAAAGGTTATTCTTACACCTGAAGAAAAAGCTATTAAAAGTTCTTGGGGAAGGGATTGGAATACTATAATGAAATTTCATAATAAAAAACAGCCTATTTATCTAGTTATTGGTACTTGGAGTGGATATAATTCATCTCAAAGCAGAATTGTTCACGTTGACTTAATTAACGCTCCTATGTACTTAAAACAAAGTAACATCCATAATAATAAAATTAGTGGTTATGCAGGAACGATTGAATATTCAGATAATACTAAATTAGAAGTAACTATAAAGAAATATACATTGGATAAATTATTAGAAGAAAATATTAGAAGAAAATCTTCATACACAGATTTAATTCAAAAATTATTAGAAAGTAGTGATAATTATTATAAAGTTGCTTAAATATTAATGTCATCAGATAGAACTAAAATATTAGATAGGGCTAAGAAACTCAAAGAACTTGCTGATAGAGGTATTGATGGCGAACAAGTCAATGCAAAAGATATGCTTGAGAAATACATGGTTAAACATAATATCAGTATTGATGAAATAGGAGGTCATAATATATCAGGTTCTATTTATGCGAATATGAGTCAGGAAGATTTTTACAAAGAAATGGTTTCAGATTTAATAACTGTTGGACTTGACTTATTATTCTATAATTTCAAAGGAAATAAATCTAAGTTTAAAGAACATAGGGATAATAGCCTTAGTAATTTAGCTGATAAATATAGTATTGCTATTAATGAAAGAATAAATAAACATAAAAAATAAATTGTTTATATCTTTTAATTTGATAATTAATATACAATTAGTAAATTCGTAACAAATCAAATACGGTCAGATAAATTTAATTTTAATAAAATGCAGCAATCAGAGATTTTAATAAAAAATACTTTTGAAAAGTATAAAAGAGCATATAATGTTTTTGAGATTTTCTTAAAAAAAGAGGTTTTAAGATTTAAAGATAATATGCTTTCTAAACAGATTTTAGAATTAGCTTCAGATACAGACTTTAAAGAACTTAGGGGTTTATTATACTCGTTCTTTGATAAGAATAATATTTTAATATCTATAAGCCCTTATGATAAAATCGTTAATGTAAGTTCTAATAATGAAACATATAAATGGCAATATCATATTAACTTAGAGGATACCGATATTATCGAAGGCAATTTTGATAAAAGAGAATATGCTGAATTTATTGCATTTAAGCAATCATTTCAGTTCTTAGACACACAATTATTTATAAAACAAACATCTGATAGATTTTATGACGAATCATCAGATTCATCTTGCCTTAAAGTAGATTGGAATCATCTTAAAAATGTATTAAATTATAGGAGAGAAAATCTTATAAGTGAATTAAATTACAAACCAAAAAAAATCGAAACACAATAACATGAGTATAGAAAAAACATTTAAGATATGCAAATGTGGAAATCAGGAGATGTCATCTGAATACAATTATAAAATTGAAGAATTATTTGAATTTTGTGATGTATGTGGATATTATCATAAAGTTTCTATAAAAAATAAACCTGAAGATGATAAATACCCTGAAGATTGGAAGCCTGAATATGAAGATATTGAAGGCGAAACAGGATATGTTTTTCATGTTTTCCAAAAAGAAGTTGGTCATTTTATTAGCTGTATAGATAAGAAAAATATCAAATTAGTTTTAAACGGATTAAAAGAAGATGTTTTGGTAGATAAATTTGCTATTACGTATAAAAATCAAGATGGTAATTATCAATCTCAAATATTTATAAAACCTGCTCTAAAAAAATATGAAATAACTTCTTTAATTGATGTTGTTAGTAAAAATCCTGATGACTATACTTTAATACACGTAATTCATGCAACTAATGAGATACAAGCTGTTAAATTGTTAGCTATATCAGAAATAAAAAAAGATGCAGTAGGAACTATAAATTGGATAAAAAAATTAGAAGGAAATCTTGATGAAGTTCTTTCTCAATTATCATCATTTGGATTATCCATTACAAATATTAAAGAAATTAAATAAATAAAAATATGAACTCAGTTAAATTACTTACTAAAATATTTTATGATTTTGGTGATTCTCACAAACATATTATTACATTCTATGAGAAAGAACCTGTTAATCATCCTAATTTAGAGAAATTTATTAATATATGTAACAAGCATTTTATATTAAACGAACCATCTATATTATTTCATTTCTTAGACTTCAATGATATAAAGATTGCTATTACCCCTGTTATAAATTCAAGTGAGTGGGGATATAGAATACATTACGGTAAACAAGTAAAGATATATAATGACTACTCAGGTAGGATTGATGCTACTATAGGTGCTTTAGAAGCTTCTTTTGCATTATATTATGAAACTATAAATGTAACTAATCCTAGAAAAATAAATAATAATTAAAATTAAATAGAAATAGAATGAAAACTAACGAGGGAAAACAAAAAATTAAAAAGAAAGCAACTAAAAAGAAATCTGTTAAAAAATCTTCTTCTAAGAAAAACATTACAAATAAAATACCAAAGATTAAAATTTGGTTAATGGAGAAAGGTATTAGTCAAAAGGATATTTCAGAAAAAACAGATTTATCTACAAATACAATTAATAGAATAGTAAATACAGGTAAAGGTTCTAAATCTACTTTAAGAGTTCTTGCGTTAGGAATTGGAATATCACATAATGAGTTATTAAATTTATTAGTTGAAAATGAATCGTTATCACAAAAATAATTGAGCTATGGTAGAGAAATTAACACTAACTAAAAAGAGAAATAAAATATTATTAGCTGTAAAAATTATTGAATATTCTATAGATAATAAAATTTCTATTGCTAAGGCATCTAAAAAATATAAAAAAGATAGACGTTTTATATATGATGTTAATCGTAGATGGATTAAGAAAAATAATGTAGGAATTAAACCTGAGTTAATAGCTGACTTTAAATTTTTATATAAAAAAAAGGATAATAAATAAAATATAATCAAACCAAAATAAAAATCAAATAACATGACAACATTAGGGAAAATACCATTTACAGAAAAAGAAAAAACTATTATTGGTGATTTCATTCACGCAATAGAATCAGATACACTTATTATTTCAGAGTGCGAAAGCTTAGTAGAGGTTTTAGCAACTCATAACTTAATTATAAATAAAAAAGAGTGGCTTGATAAAATAAAAAACAAAGCTGACGGAATTGTAAGCCAATTAAAACAAGAGTTAAAATTAAAAGTTTCACCAACACAAGGTTCTGAAATTATGGCAGAGTATTATGGTATGCCATTAGAAAATACTGATAATAAACAAGAAGAAAGTAAAAATAATGAAGAAAGACATCAAAATTACTGTTGGGGTGTTGGGAAAGAAGGATGTTCAAGACCATTTGACAATGTTAAAATTGGAGATTCAGATTTTGAATTGATTCACGGTGAATTTCCCCATTCAAGACAAGATAATAATACATACGCAAGAAGTAAAGAAAATCCTGAAATAATCTATGATTTTAGTGGTCATAGATTGCCATTTAAAATTGAGATTGAGGAAAGCAACTATTTAAAAAGTTCAGGTCTTAGTGGCGATGAAATTAGAAAATCATGTACGGGAAAACTTTTCTTAAATAATGTGCAGATTTTCGGTTGTGGCGGAAGAACATACGAAAGAGCTTTTAAAAATATTCAGAGTTTTATTGATAGCATGGAGGAAAAATGGAGTTGGTTTCCTAACAAGTTAGATGAATATGAAGGCAAAATCGTAAAATATGAAGGACAGTTGTTTAAAATTGAACGTTTTATTGTTTCTCAGGCTTGTATGATTCTAGTTACTCCTGATGGTAAACCAAGAAAACCTTTTCAATCTGAAGTAGAAGATTTTGAAAATCATGATTTTTATGGAATGGAAACAGTAAAGGTTGAAATTAATAGTGAACGTATTTGGTGGTATCCTACAAAAAAAGAAATTGAATCTTGTATGCCTACAAAATAAATTATAAAACCAAAAATCATGAAACAAGAAACGTTACACACTACAACACAGGTAGAAAAACTTTTAAATGAAGAATTTTTAAAGTTTAGCAAAACATGGCATGGAGTGATGAATCAATCTGATTTACAAACTTTAGCTAAATACATAGGGCAGGTTAAAGAAACTCTTAATAAGACACAGGTTAATCTAGCATAGTTTCATTATGAGTATGTCTGATACAGCCGAATATTGGTTTAATAGTCGAAGTGGTTTGGGATTAGGCAATATGTTTACTCACGCTAAAGATATTGAGTGTGGTCATAATCATAATACTATGGATACTATCTATATTGATGATATTACTTGCCATGCTTGTAAAAAAATAGTTTCAGAATCTACATTAGATAGTTTTAAGGAAGGTAAAGCACCTGAAACATACTACATGAGTCATAAGGAAAAGAAACAACACAATGCTCAGAAAAGATTTATTGAAAAATATGGTAAATGTCCCTGCGGTTGCAATTGGCAAATAAGAAAAAATAGTAAGACTAATGAAGAATTTTTAGGTTGTATCAATTATCCGAAATGTAAAAATACTAAAAGCATAAAAGATGGAGCTAATCACTAAAACAATCACAGTAAGAGGTAATAAAGAAGAAGATATGTCTGATAAGCTTTATAAGAATTATCCTGAAGTAGTTTCAATTGAATCTAAAGGTAAAGTATCTAATAACTTTGGCATGGGCGGTAATAAATACTATCAACTTTTTTTATGTAAAATAAAGAAAAAGCAAATTAAAATAAAGATAAAAAAACATAAAGGAGCTAAGTATTATTTCTATTCAAATCCTAATCAGGGCGAAAGATACTTTAGAGTAGAAGGAGAAAAAGAAGTTCTACAAATAGTAACAAAAGTTACCGAGAAGAAAGGCAGAACTTATTGTATAGGAATTAGCTACATCAAATATTCTACATTTATTGGTTCATGGGGATGGAAACTTAATGAATCACGTAATATAAAAGAAATTAATCAATCATCATTTGATAGCCAACTAGAAAAAATGATAAAAAAATTTAGATAAAAATATTATTATGAGTAAAATAAAAATTAAAGATAGAGTTACTGAATATTTAAAACAAATAAATATTGGCAAAACACCAACAGAAATAGGTATTATGATTGGAAAAGATTACAATACAGCAAGTTCATCTGTAACAACATCATTAAAATCATTAGTTGAAGAAGGATTCGTTGAGAGAATTAAAACAGATAATAAAATCTTATATAAATGGATAAGAAAATCAAGCAAAATTATAACAAATGAAATCAGAAGTTAATCACACAACATTTAGAAATGAAAAATTATTTTGCACTCATTGCGATGGCGAATTATCATTAGTTTATCCTATATCTATTACGATTTTAGAGCGTCAAGCCCCTTGTCTTTAGACAGGGGATATAAGCGACTATTTGGTGTTTAAAAAATAAAGTGTATATTTGTAATGCACAATCAAAAACTTAAAATGAAAATCATAAATAAAAATATTTAAAATAAACCTTCAATCAAGTAGGAATCTTCTCATTTTGAGTTTGATTGTGCAAACCTACTTGTGCGAAGGCTATATAACCTATTATGTTAACCTATAAAAGAAAATTAAAGTTAAGTAAAGACCAAGTTGATAGAATATCATCTTGGATTGGAGCTTGTCGTTTAGTTTATAATATGGGTATGGAAATAAAGAATGAAACTTGGAAAAACAAACAGGCTAATGTTTCAGGTTTTGATTTAACGAAGCAGTTAACTGAAATTAAAGATACTGAATGGATAGCAGACGTTCCATCACAATCCTTGCAAAATTCATTAGAAAGACTAGAACGTTCATATAAGAACTTTTTTAGGACATTTAAAACAGGTGGTGGATTTCCAAAGTTTAAATCAAAACGAACCTATAATTCAATATTATTTAAACAAGGTAATTTAAAACAAGCGCATCCATTTATAGAATTAACATCAAAAAACAAAATAAAACTTCCTAAGATTGGTGAATTATCTTTTTTTAAAGATAAATGCCATATTATAGGAAAAATTAAAACAGCAACCATAGTAAAAGAACCTAGTGGCTATTTTATTTGCATTGTCTGTGACGAAGTAGTAAAAAACATATTCAATTCTAACGAAAGCCAAGTTATAGGAATAGATATGGGAGTAGCTAACTTTTGCATAGACAGCAATGGTAACTTTATTGAAAATCCAAGACATTTTAAAAAATATGAAGCAAAACTTCGTATTGAGAACAGAAGCTTGTCTAGGAAAAGAAAGTTTAGTAGCCGTTGGAAAAAACAAGCAAAGAAACTAGGTTTATTGCATCATAAAATAGCTAATGTTAGAAAAGATTTTCTTCATAAAGAATCTACAATAATGGCTAAAAATTACCATACGGTATATTTAGAAGATTTGAATATAAAAAATATGTCAAAGAACAAAAATCTATCGAAACACATACTTGATTGCGGTTGGGGTATTTTTAGGACTATGTTAGAATACAAAACAAATGTATTCAGAGTTAATCCAAAATATACAAGCCAAACTTGTAATGAATGTGGTACTAAAGATGCAAAGAACAGATTAACTCAAAGTGAGTTTGTTTGTAAAAACTGCGGTCATATCAGTCATGCTGATATAAATGCAGCTAAAAATATTTTGAGCAAGGGCATTGCTCTCAATCGCAAACGTGAAGCGTTAGCTTGTGCGTTGGTTGAAGAACCTCGTTTCCTTTAGGGACGAGTATGTCAGATGAAGATATGATTGTTTCCAAAAAAGATAATGGAATGTATGATTTAATGCAGAGTATAATTAAAAATGAAAGATAAATGAAATCAAGATTATTAAAACAAATACTAAATAATACAGGATATGACGTTCATAATAAGCCTGATAAGATTTGTATTGGAAGTCCTTTGTGTTCTGATTTAATTTCAGTAGATAAAAAAACTTTAAATGTAAAATACGCATTAGATACTTGGCGAGAAGGTCGTAAATCTTTAGATGGAAAATCTAATAGTAAAGGAGAGAACGAATTACTATTCATTTGGGATAAGCTACATGAACTTATAGAAAATGGTGAGATAAACGATATTATTAATGGAGATGACATATTAATAATTCCATTACCTATTTATACAGTAAAAGATGGTAAATTAATTGAAACATTTACTGATGCTTATGGATACCCTAATGTAACTATAAGTGGTGAATTAATGTATGAAAATGAATATTTTAAAACAAAAGAAGAAGCAATAAAAGAAGGTATAAAAGAATATGAGTACTATGAGAATAATTTAAAAGAACAGATAATTGAATCTGAAAAAGAAATTTTAAAAAAAAGAGAAAAGGCTATTGAACTAAATAATTATATTTTAAATCTAACATCATTATTAAATTAAAATCATGAAAGAAATACAAGAAAGACTAATCGGATGGTTTAGAGAAAGAGTTGAAATTAAAGATGTCCAAGTGGATTACCTAAAATTTATTATGTCTGAATATATAAATAATTATATTGAAAAAATTTCAAATGACTCAAATAATAAAATATCAACAGAAGGTGGCATAATTTTACAACAAGGATATGCAGCCATTGATATACGTAACGGACAAACATTTGCTGTTTTTCGTGACCAAAAACACGCTATGGACTATGCAAAGAGTTTAGTTGGTGAATTTGGTGCTATTAAGAATGTAGATGATGTAAATCTATCTTAAAAAAAACAGAATAAGTTATTAACAACACTTGTATATTATACCACATTATACTACCTTTACACACATTATAACACAATATGATTTTAACGTTTAAATACGGATTTACATATAAAGGACTTTCATACGGTTGGAACAATCAGGAATTATACCGATTACCTACAACCGCAGCTAATGGAAAATTTTACGGTTTAAAAAAACTCTCAATTATTAAAATTGGTAATCATGATGGATACCGAGTTAATAGAGATAAACTATCAATAAATAGACTTAAATCAATGACCGTTGATATTGATACAGAGGTTAGATATATTAATGATAAAAAACATATCCCTTCTTAAACATGACTTCAATTGAAAATATGAAATCCCATTGTAAGTATTGGGAAAATATGTACGGCTTTTATGGAAAGACTAAAGAAATAGTCGGTAGTAAATTTCCATTTAAAATGATAGAGGATTATGGCGTTCTATTTACCTCAGAAAACTCATCAGAATTAAAGTCAGATGAAAATCTCCTAATTAATAAAGCAATTAAACGTATTGGTGGTGCGATACAATATGATTATATAAAAACATTCAGTACTGCTACTAAAGTTGCATTTAGTGAAAAAAGTGAAAAGGTTAAATTATTTCATGGATTAATTCATAAAGAAGAATCACATTCTCACTTTGAACTAACTTGGATTGTCATAAATGATAAGGTAATAGATTTTAGGAATGGAGTTAGAGGTATTATTCCTGAAGGATATACTTATTTCGGCATTGAAATACCTAAAAAAATATTACATGAAACAATAATAAACACAAGCTTTGCAATAGAGGTAGAATTACCTGATTTTGAATACAAGCCAAATCCTACTACAATTTTCATGAAATGCTTACCTAAGCTCTTAAAATTCTACGGTCAAAATAAAAAAATAAACAATATAAAATAAAATAAAATTATGGTAGAGATAGTAAAACAACCAATTGATTTGCAAGAAAGCGAACTTAAAAAATTATTCGTATCAGTCATTAATTTTGACTTTGACGAATGGCTTATTAATGAATTAAAAATAACAAAAACTACTTATGAAGATATGGGTAGTATAATTGATATTAATTGTTTTAATTCAGGTTATTCTATTGTAATAAAAGATGATTATAAGATTGAAATAAGTTCATATAATTCAAATCATACAGCTAATATTATAGATGTATTAAATTGCTTATTAGAAATAGGTGCTATTAAAATTAATAATTAAATATAAACCAATAAATAAAAACATCATGAAAAAAAAGACAATTACTTTCGACAAATTTTTAGATAAACAATATGGAAAAAAAGGAACATCTAAAAGAAAAAAAGCAGATACTAATTTAAAAAAAGTAGAAGCGAAAATGGTAAAAAAAGCACTTACAAAAAAGGCAGCTAAAAAAGTTGTTACTAAAAAAGTTTCTAAAACTATTACTAAAACTACAGCTAAAAAATTATCTAAAGATAATAGCTTCGTTACTAAAACAAAAATGGTTTCTAATCATTTAATTTCTGTAGGAAGCATTACTAGTTGGGAAGCTATCCAAAAATTTAGAGCTACACGTTTAAGCTCAATTATTTTTAACTTAAAGAAAGCAGGTTTTATTATTACTACAACTAATGAAGTTAATGGTAAATCTACTTTTGCTAGATACCATTTCAAAGGAATGAAGCCTGTAAAAATTAAGTAATATATTGGTATAAAAAGTGAAAGGTGAGAAATCACGCTCACCTTTCCAAACCAAAATTATCAAAAAACATGACAAAATACCTTCAACACAAAGGCATTGTAAAATTAAGCTAAAAAAAATGAAATAAAAAATATTTATTTTATACACTTTTTATGTAAACAATAGTATTTACAGGCAACAAAATCAAAAAAAATTAATCAAAAACAAGCTTAAAAATTAACTAAAATAGTAAATTAATCAAATAAATTAATCAAAATGATAGAGTATACAAGAGCCGATATGGTCAGCATGGCTACACATTATGTAGGAAACAAGGGATTAGGTCATCAATTAACATTAACTGAAAAGCCATATCAGTTTAAAGACGATATTACTAAAGATATTTTCTTTAATTTTTTAGTATCAGGATTTAAGAATGATATTTATTATCATTTTACCAAAGAACATACAATCGCATTAGGAGATGTAAGAAGTTCTGTTGAAAATATTTTCAAGGACAACGATAAATTCTTTGAATCAACCCTTGAAATTTCTAATCACTTATACAACCAAAGTATACATCCAAAAATAAATGGAGGTGAACTATACGTAGCTTTAATAAAAGATATGATTATTGACGGAGTTGTGTGTGATGCTGTCGGTATATTCAAGTCCGAATCTAAAGAAACATTTATTACAGTCGAAGTAAATGATAGAACAAATACTATTGATATTGAAACAGATTTAGGTATTTCTCCTAGTAAATTAGATAAAGGCGTACTTATCTTTAATACTGAAGATGATAGTGGATATAAAGCTGTAATGGTGGATAATTCAAGTAAGATTAATGGATGTGCTTTCTATTGGTCAAAAGATTTCTTAGATATGGAATTAAAGGATGGCTCTTATTTAAACACATCTAACTACATTAACCAATGTATCGGATTTTGTGAAGAAGTTTTAATTCCTGAGAATAATGTTAGCATGACTGATAAAATGCAAATACTAAATAATTCTATTAAGTATTTTGACAATAACGTTGATTATAACAAAGATGAATTTAATGCTACTGTTTTAAATGATAATAAGGAATTATTAAAATCTTTCCAAGAGCATCAAGTTAAATATTTTGACACTTATGATGTTGATAAAGTAGATAATTTCACAATATCTAAAACTGCTGTTAAAAAGAAGAAAAAACTAATGAACAGTACTATTAAATTAGATAGTAACTTTGATATTACCATTAAAGGTAGACATGATTTAATAGAAAGAGGTTATGATGATGAAAAAGCAATGGGATTCTATAAATTATATTTTATAACAGATACTCAAAAATAACTTTAAATGATTTCAGTAAAACTCATAGGCTCTATAATTGCTAATAATACTTATAGCGAAAGTGAATTAAGTGAATTAAGTGTAATGGAAAGTATTTATGCTATTCGTAAACTTAAAGCAGTTATAGAATCTAATGGGGGTTTTATTGATGTAAAAGAAGGTGAAGATAATCAAGTTTATTCTGAAAAATATAAAATTTGGTTTCAGGAAGGTGAATATAAAAAATAATTTATCATGGGATTTCACGAATCATTAGACAAATATTTAACGACTCCTCCCGAAGATGACTTTGATAATTGGTGCGAAGATTTATTGGGAAATAAAATATCTGATAATTTTTATAACTTAAATGAAAAGTGGATTGAGGAGTCAAATGGTACTTGCGAAAAATGGATTAATAAATTATTTAATTGCGACAAATCTCCAACCGAAGCTGCTTTAATTATTGAACGTGCTTATAAACTTTATATAAAATAAATAACGTGAAAATATCTCAATCATTACTAAAAGGATTATTAGATTTAAGAACTAAAAATGAATGTGGTCTAGTTTTTAAAGCTAAATATATTGATAGTAACTTTAATTTATTTCCCGCTTCAGATGTTCAAAATGTAGGAGCTTGGTTTGAGTATATGGCTACAGGTAGTATTCCTAAAAATGGAGATATACCTAAAGCTAATTATATGAAGAAAAAAAAGGATAAGCAAGGAAATCCTCTTTTAGCTACAGATTATGTTACAATGCAAAACCATGTTAATACATTTAAAAAAACAATGGATTATTATGGCTTTGAAATTTTAAGAGTTGGTGAAGATATTAAAGTCTTATATCCAAATAGTGTTGAAAGATTTGGATTTGAAGTATGGCTAACAGGAACGTTAGATATTCGTGCTAGAGCAACAAAAGATATTTATACTATTGATGAAAATAGAAATAAAATATTAGTATGCAAGAAAGATGATATTATTATTATTGACTTAAAATCAACAGGATTATTAGATGGAAATAAATTTAATGAATATTCATGGGAATTAGATGGATTAGAATATAAAGTTAAATTAGTAACTCAACCTATACATTATAAGTATATTGAGTTACTTAAAACAGGAGTTGAGCCACCATTTTTATTTATGCTATATAACATGAAAAATCCTGATGATGCTAGAATTATTGATTTTAGAGTTGATGAATCTGCATTTTCTGAACATGAGTTCTTTATTGATAATGGAATTAAAAATTTAATGTATTATGAAAAAAATGGATATAAACCATCTCCTAGTTTAATAGAGTGTTCTAAATGTCCATTGAGAGATAAATGTGAGTATAAAGCAGTTATGCCACCAATAAAGGTTTTTTATTATGGAAACAAATAAAAATAGCTATATAAATATTGATATATCATCATTAAATTGTATTGGCGACAATAGATGTAGAAAAAAGACTGAAATAAAATATCCTATTATTATAGGTATATATAAAATAACTTCTAAAAATGGAGCTATATATATAGGTTTATCTAATGATATTTATCAAAGATTAT